>Ga0136643_10002658_pt1 | contig 23440 bp, 8 predicted proteins | sample TergutLab28metaG_FD_96883 | JGI IMG/M metagenome (GOLD analysis project Ga0136643, IMG submission 96883) | Labiotermes labralis P1 segment gut microbial communities from Petit-Saut dam, French Guiana - Lab288 P1 (version 3) (version 3) | ecosystem: Host-associated > Arthropoda: Insects >... | reverse complement strand
TTTTATCACCCGCACAATATTGGGTGAGGAGTACAGATCACTTAGCTCCTCGTTATGCAGTCTCCTCCATTCCCCCGTTACCTCGTCCCTCCTAGGTCCAAATATTCTCCTCAACACCATATCAGAGCTGAAACTAGTCGCCTAAAAAAATACGCTCACAAAACAACGCGTTTTGTGTTTTTGAAAATAGAGAAATATTAGTGACTGATACACCAAAGGGGATGTTTCATACAAGATTGGATACTAAACGTTGGAAATGTCATTTCATTAATCACACTTACTGTGGACACTTAGGTAAGTGATCGTTACTGAACTCAGTGTAAATGAAAGTAAGGCCATCGCCACTATACGTTAGCAATGGGCGTATTTCCTGATAATAACGACATTACGTGGCGGACTGCACAGTTATTTTGGAACAGCGCTGCAACCGGAGTCCTGAAGTTATAATTCTGCGGTAAGCTCCACATTTCTCTCGGAATTATTTTTTTTTCAGCAACCACTGTGCGTTACTGTTATTGTAGAGACAATATGAACGACGTTAGCCGTTGTAGAAACCGATCGGCAACCACACGCTCTGGTGGAGTCATATAATACAACTTGTGGTTGCGACATTTTATGGTGCGAGAAGAGGGGGGCAGTGTTCCTAGCCTTGCAGAGGTAGCAGCGAACACGACCAAAAAAAAAAAGTGCAATCTATAATGATAGGAAAGTAGCCAATGGAACAAATTTAGCGGTAAAAACCTCGGGACCGACCAGTATTTCCACAGTTTTGCAGAATGGGTAGAGAAGTGGGAGGGGAACATTTGTATCATACGTTTCTCTCATGTACCACGCAACACCCAGCCTTACTCGTAATGAATCAGACCTTATGGCTGTACAGTGAGGGAGTACACCCTACGAGGTTATATGCAATATATAAAAATATATCCTACGTCCAATAAATTCGACACACAAGTGTTAACAATTCCCCCCACAGCCCAATATGTAGCACCGGGTTTCGGCTATAGACCGCCTCCCGTAAAGGTTGTATATATTCCTGACTCGGGGAGAGAAACTGCATTGCCCTATGGCTTCTCTATACCCTAGAGCAAGTTTCATGGTGTCAGCTGTTGTTTCAGTAAAGGAAACACTCGCCTTACAACGTCCAAAAAGTTCAAGCCACTTGTCTGAGTTATGATTGCGGTAGCTCACTCATTTCCCTCTATAATAGTCTCGCGAGTTTTAATTATCTTTGAAACTAATCATGAACGTAGCAATTTTGCAGGCAAAATCAATTAAAAGCTAGATATCTGAAATAATATCTTTATTTGCCTATCTTGTCCCAGCACTTGTCAAAAAATTTTGAAGCTAACTTTGCACAGTTTTACGTAAAATTCAGAATATTTTTTATTTTGGAGTGAAGGGAATGTATTAGCTAGAAGCTCAATAAATGCGAATAAAGAACACTGTACAAAACAAATTGTAATGAGAATTTCAAGCTAACACGACATGAATTGTAAAGCGATCATCCGTGGATCTGAGGACACAGTCACGTGTTGCTTAAATATTGCTTTTCAACCAGGTGACCCTGGAATTGCTCTTACAAGTTACTCATCCACCAGCACAAATCCGAGGCTCTTTTAAGTTTGATTTCCTCCTGTGGGTGAATTTTCGCTTTGCTTAATTCCATTAAATGATATGGAGATTATAGAATGACAATGTACCAACTACAGACTTTACGTAATGTCAAGCTAGAAAAGGTGAACAGTTACGTAGTTATAGATCTGTGTGTACAGAATTCAAAATAACGTGGAGGAAGCACATTGTGAGATGCTACGGTGACATTGAAAAAGTAACCTCATCGCTAACAGGTGGGCTGGATGTACCCAGATCAACACAAATGAGGATACTGTTGATCGTCTCCCGACTTATTGATGATAATGATGATAAGAGTAATAATATTTTTATTAATAATAATGATAATAATTCTATCCTATTTTATTCAATCAGTTCGTTATTATTTATGTGCTGACACAACAGCCACAAGACCAATTACACAGACAGCACAGGAACATAAGGAAAATACAACGATAGAAGCAACAAATGAAACCACACATCAAAAATGTAAAACAAAAAAACACACCTAAGAATATCAGCATAAATGGCACAGTAACAGTTAAAGAAAAATTTGTGCAATGAAACATTTTTCTAAATATTTAGGTAATGCCTTTCACGAAGAGACTAAAATAGAAGCATCGGATGCAAAAAAGTACGGAAATAAGCATGATAATACGTCACAAGAAGCAAAATCCAAAGGCGAAACAATACAAAATATTCAACGAGTAAAATAAAATTTGGAGGATAATACAAAATATTCAACGAGTAAAATAAAATTTGGAGGATAATACAAAATATTCAACGAGTAAAATAAAATTTGGAGGATAATACCTGGCCATTTAACGGTTAGAATTAAGGGGGAAAACGAAATAAACAACGAAATAAATTATGAACCGTTATAATAATAATAATAATAATTATTATTATTATTATTATTATTATTATTATTATTATTATAAGCATTAAATAACATTTCCACTTAGGAATCACATAGCAATATGCACCTGCTCTATAGCCCCCAGAAAACAGTACCTAATTACAGTGAAGTTATCTGCACAGTTACATTAAACAAAACATTTCTACACATTTGTTGCAAACCATTACATATGTGCGAGTGTAGCAAAATTGAAAATAAAAATAAACAGTGAATATAAGGTTACATTTGTGCAGCACACAACATAGGTGTTTGGGGGAGCTGGAAGTAGACCGCCAATTTTTGTAAGCACCTGCAAAGAAGGACGAGTGGTCAGCTTCACGCCTCTGTCGATGGCCTGCTGGGTTACAACATACATTGTGGTGCCAGGGTTTCGTGGGATTTATTGTGTTTTAATAAACCAAAAAAAGTTGATTAAAAATGAACAGTGTAAGTAATTCAAAATAGATTGATAGGATACTCGTTACTTTCTTTCGCGAAACCAAATAACGTCTCGAACAAAAGTCTAAAAGCCAGCTCTTGGAGATTATGTTTACATTTATCATGTGTACAGTCATCCTTCAACTTCCATCGTTTCGAATTACGTCGTTCCGCAATTACGTTGCTTGTCCCCAGATCCAGTATGTTAAGCCAGTGCATGCGATGCTGAAGATGTCTTCGATTTTCTGAAATCCCATGATCAGGAACTCAAGATCGGTCATCCAGTTGAAATTCGGAAGTACAGAGCCCCTCGTGAGGCTGAGAAATCTGAGCCTGACTCTGGCTCTAAGAAGAAGACAATGACGGGTTTGAAGTTTACTGAAGGTCCTGGACTCACTGAAGTTAGCGTTAATGTCTTTGAGGATATTGATTGGAACGAGCAGTGAAAAAAAAATAGACGAGGAATTGTGAAGAAGAAGAAGAAGAAGAAGAAGAAGAAGAAGAAGAAGGTGGTGATGATGATGATGATGAAGTCTTGGACTGGCCAGACTACAATTTCTTGATTTATTAAAATCATCTGCAGGTATCTGTGCATAGGTACCTGTATCGTTGATATTGGAGATGATGATGATGATGATGATGATGCAGATGACTCACCAACAATTCAAGAGAAAGCACCTCCTTCTTGAATTGTCATTTGGTGCTCACATCATTTCTTTGTAAATTTTTTATATCTAATAATTTATATTTCCCAAGGCCAAAATAAACAGTCTGAATCACCCTCCCCATTTTAACAGTGCGTTTACGAGAAAATCTATCTCGACTAACGTCGCCGGTCTCTGAACCACCTACGACGTAATGTCGAAAAATAAGTGTATATACTTATTTCGTCCTCCGAAAAGTTCATTTTTAATTCAAGATTACAGAGGTGTGTAAAAGTGACTATGGAGCTGGCACTGTAGATAGAGTGCGCATCGAGTCGAGTCGCCTACATGCTGTAGGTGATATTTCATAACAGCGACAGTGTATCGTTTAGAGAACTAGTGCACGAGGAAAGAGAACATTTAATATAACTGACTGCTAGCTAGAAGGGAGATGTAGAATGAGAGCTAACTCGGCACGTCATTCCTCCCCAACCCATAACTTCAAACATAGCTATATAAATTTCACATCACTCTCCCAGCAACCGTGCTTCTGCATATAGTAAAGACACACTAAAGTTGCTGTTAGCCAATAGCGTTTCAGTTCATATTACATAATTGTCACCCCACATACGTAACGTATTGTATGAAGGTGCCCGTTAATATTTTGAACCTTACTGCCTCTTTATAATGCAGGCGTCTTTAAACATTTATGAACTCGTGAAAACAAACGAAAAGTTTCGCTCTAAGTAATAGTAGACTTTCACCATGCACAGTCGGAACATAAAATTCGAAGAAGTTTGAGTGAGTTCAAAAGAAACTTAATTCTGCACAATCCGTTGTGACACAATACACAAAATGAAAGTGCAAGAACCGAATTTTAAACATTACTCAACTTCCAGGTGATCAAACCAACTGTAATGACAGCAGGAAATAAATTCCAGACTGTTAATAAAACCGTAGGTAGATCCACATTTCAGAAGATTGTACAATATTCCTGTCTAGCAGGAGGAGTTGCTGTAACATAAGGCAAGATTTCAAATGTCCTGACAAAATTCTGGCACACCTACAGCAATACATTGTGATCAACGTAGGGGTAGAGGTAAAGTGCACCCTTGTACAAGGACTGAGGGTCTGTACAGGCCGTACGGCCCATACGGGGATTAGAGGTATAACTCTACTCTTTCTTGACCAAGGTACTAGAAGCGGGTGACGGGTCAGCGTCACGCCCCGGCCGCTCTTTACGCCCAGGAAAGACCCGGTACCCGTTGTACAGGAGGCTGGGTGGGCTCAAGGGTCGGTCTGGACAAGTGCGGAAAATCTCGCCCCCACCGGGATTTGATCCCCGGACCGTCCAGCCCGTAGTCAGTCGCTATACCGACTGAGCTACCCGACCCACGATAAACGAAGGAGTAGGCATACAAATATTAGAGTATGAAGTGAAAATATCGAACCCACTGAGGCACATTACATATTAAATTTGACTTCTGACTAATAAAAATTAGATCAAACTATATAAAGATCTCTAAAGGAACTACTTTCCTCTATTCATGATTGATGTTCACGATCTAATGCCAATATTTCTTCGAGAAATTTAAAGTGTAATATTTGGGGTTTCTACATCCGTGAAATAGAGGATTCCTGTCTTCTAGCGCGTGTAACTGTGTCACTGAATACGTGGTTTCCGACGTTTCGAAGAAATATCTCACCTTCAATTTCAACATTTTGAGGTTCCTATCTAGCGATGAAGCGTTACATCCCACAACACCGGCACTCTAGAATTCACCCTCCTGAAAACAGGGGCCTGAGATCGTGTACCTGATTGGGTGGAAATGAACTTTGGGGTGCAAGACATCGGGGTTCTAGGATTGAAGTCATCGTTACCATATTTTCACAGTACAGAACAAATGACAAATGCAAGATAAGATCAGAAGTATTAGATCATAGCTCCCCTCTGCTTCGTCATCCCGCAGTCTGTCTTATGACAAATCCACAGTTTTTACAGAGCGAGTTCTCTACGGAGTGGTATTTAGTGCCTCCTGTTTCAACTTCCAGTGTCTTCTCGTTTCGTTAAGGTCATCCAGTAGTTGCTTACATCTTCTTCTTCGTCTTCCTGTCCCTTCTTTCTTTCCTTTGCTAACGTGTTTTAGAAGGCAGTTCCTAGGCCAGACATGTCCAATCCAGTTAGCCTTCCGTCCTTTTATTGGGCGCGTTCGCGAAATTGCGAAAAGCAGTGATTAACTTCGCCATGCCTGTCTTTCCACCTGCGTGGAAAACCTCGGCTCCCATTGGACGGATCTTCATGAAATTTGATGTTTAAATATTTTTAAAAATCTGTCGAAAAAATTCCAGTTTCATTAAAATCCAACAAGATAAACGGGTACTTTACATGAGGTCCAATATGTATATTGATCACATCTCAGTAAATTCTTCTTATAATGGGAAATATTTCAGACAAACGTTATACAGAAAATTTAAAAGCACGTTTCGGGTTCAATAACTTTTTCGAAAATCGTACCGTTTGTGAGATAACGTGGTTAAAAAATTGTACAGCCGCGGAGGCCAGAGAAGACTCGGCATATATATGTAATACTTATTGCCTTTCCACGGCAACAATGGTCACACAAAAGCACCCCACTCTCACTTTACAAGTTCATTGTCTGACTTGTTATATGTAGGATGTTCCTTTCTTCTTTGACTCTATGACATGCTTACTCACATCTCACACGCTCGGTCCAGTATGTCATTTCCATCCTTCTCCAGCACCACATTTCAAAACTATCAAGATATTTCTGATCTACTTTTCAAAATGTCCAAGTTTCATCACCATACCAAACTATGTTCCAAATGCATTTCATTTGTTTCATCCTTGAAAGTAAGTCCAGTTGGTTGGTGTAGATAATTGTTGTGTTGAATGCTGCATTTCCCATGGAAATTACTGGATTCATTTCTGTCTGCTTTTATTTTTAATTACTGTACAGCATATTGAGGGCGAATGTGCGGCACTTCTTCCTGTTATTCAGAGGTTCTAGGTTCAAATCATGGCGCAAATATCAGCCCTTTACCTTCACACAACTCTTTGTAATTTGCTCAGTCCCTCGACTAATTTCAGGCACAAGTACTTGAAATTAGCCACAACTGCCCTCGTTGCACATCCTCTCAGATTCATTATTCATTAATTAACTTCCTGTTGGACGTCATACCTTCAGATACTGACAGAATAGTAAAATTAATCATAAATAAATAAAGTATGGGCAGAAGATTCAAGTTTCTTGGATATTTCTTTTTGTCGATAGGTAAATATTTGCCGTAGTTTCAAGGCAACGAAATGTGTTCATCGTCAGAGTTAAACAGTCTTTACTTTCAAAACATAGGTAGCTATTCCCCAATACGTGAACTGCGCTCTTCTCGGCTGTTACGCAAAGTGCAGTGGTAATTCTTTGCCGACGTTTCTGGACAACCCATCGGTACAATCCTCAAGAGGCAAGAATGACTCTTTAAGATGGGACCGAGAGGTTGTTCCAACACGTCGGTAAGGAATAACCACTACACACTGCGTAATGGCCCAGAAGAGCGCAGTTCCCATCTACCTCGCGGCGGAAGCCTGGAATCTCGCATGCTTACCAACCTGGTCGGTGTAACATCCCAACAAACTTCAATCTTCCGTAACTCTACTGTGAAAGTCTCTAATCTTTCGCAATTTATTCCACTAACTACTCGTATATGCTTATTTTATGTTCGAATGAAAGAAAAGAACAATCAAAGTCCAAATTGTGATCGTCTTCATAATGATGCCTAGAATTAGGTGTATTTGGCAGGAAAATCATGACTACGCGTTCAGAGAAAAAGGTTGATATCTACAAAACTGCACGGCGTCACTCCCGGAATAATCTTAATATAACCGTCGTAACAATCTTGAGTGCTACAGACATACATCACTGAAGTTATTCTGCAAGAAATGGAACCCTGTACATTAGCAAAATAATCCAAGCTAGGTGCAGTACAGTTGCTCACCAAACAAGGCAACTTTACTTATATACGGTACGAGCTTCTCCCGGCATTTCGCTCCTTCCACCTGTTTATAACGGACAATAAAGCCTCGGGTCACCATTCCTCAGTTTCCTGACGACTTCGCTGCTGCCACCTTCGTCGGTTTGAGCCTCAGCAAAGTTTCCCCTTTAAGTGCCGACCATCATTCTGGTAGGTCACCCAGCACATGAAGACACACAGGGGGTGAAGTGACGTAGAGGGAGAGGTTTTGTGCTCTATATACGAGCTATTTCATGCACAGCAGTTGCCTAATAATATCACGAGGGCGAACCTCTCCCTCACTACTAGCAGCGCAGAGGAATTAAAGCCCGGACGGTGGATAATGCTTTTAGTGCTTGCGGGAGTTCCACACGAGAAGGACCAGAATGTCTGCTTCTTCCCCGTCGCTTGCGCAAGGTTTCTGAGCTATTAAAAAGATAAATCTGCCCCTACACATGTAAGGAACGCAATTGGTGGGAGTAGCATTACGCTCCCACTTATTCTTAACTTCAGTTATATGTGTTGATGCCTCCTCAGCTCTAAGCCCCGTCTGATTTACCCGCGATACACTTTGAGTAGGAAGTTGGGTGTTTCCCATTTGCGGTCTGGTTGTAATGGAGAAGAGAAGAATCTCTTTTCTCTGCCAGAAATTGAAGAACAATATCCCGTTTTCCAACCCATATTCCAGTCACTGTACCTTCTACACTATTTGCTAATGTATAAGGACTTACGAGTTTTCTAGAAAAATTATATTCTAATATGAATCCCATTGATGGAAGGAACAATTAGCGCTAGAGGAAACAGAGATCAGATACTTTCTAGGTTTTTGCCTTTTACTCAACTCATTGAAGACAATGTCTTTATGTTTTATACAAATAACAGGTTAACATCACCCCATAAAATGCCTATGCAGGTACGAGGTGGGGGTGGTATAGCTTCAACGGAATCAAAACCCGGAGTTAGAAAGGGGTGAGGGATCAGCACCACTATCCGGCCGATTTACCCATGGAAAACACCCGCTATCCATTTCACGGGAATCATAAATAAATAAGAAATAGTATTTATCAATGTGATAGAACAGACACCAACCGCTTAGTGAGTAAATTCGCCGCATTCTATTGAAGCAAAATGTTTATCGCCGAGTTCTTACGAAAAAGATCTCCATTAATGTTATCATCACATTTACGTTTGGATATCCCAAATGGTCTCTATTCCTCAGGTTTTCAAAACAGAATAACTACTAGGTGTCGTATTTTTTTTCAATTCATGCTATATATGTATCTCTCCATTATCATCCTTATAGGTGCAATCGCAGTAACAATACTTGGTAACAAAAAGTCTTCCCTCTTCTTAGTTAAGTATTACGCAAAAAGGCGTACGGGGAGAAGAGGTGCAGCTCCACTCGTTTCTAATCTCGACACCGTATGGAGGTTAATCGGTCAGTTTCACGCTCATGCAATGGATGTAATGTTACTGAAGTGTATCATCATACGCCTCATTATGTACGTTTTCAACCTTTCTGTCACATCTCCTCCTGACATTCAAGTATTCCCCTCAGCACCTATTTCTTGAACGCCAATTTAGCTGTAAGATACAGAAAATAACGTAAAGAATATGACGTCAAATGACGGATCCTCTTAACGAAGGCGACCTCACATCTCTGGATTCGTGGTGCGGTTTCTGTACATTCTACTGTTCTTATGACAACACCGAAGCACACGTCGATGTCGCCCCAGCTAACAGCGTCCAATAGGCTTCTTACTCTGCTCGAATAATGATCATCCACACGGCGCGAACACACGACGCCGGCACCAGTTTTACGGTTATCTCCCGACGTGAAGCAATATCGGTGTGGCAGTTCCTTCGGCTACACTTTCACGAGTAATCACTGGCGAGTGGGAAATCCGGTTCGCTGATGACATAAAGTGTCTAAAGATATTTACATCACTTCACTGCTGCTATATTTGGATAAATGACTTTGTATTCTGCGCTGAGAATATGTTTTGTATATGAATTTGTACAAAGAAGAAAAATGAAGAGAAAAAAGAGAGATAAAATATAAAAGAATATGCCTAAATATATTCAACCTATACTAAACATTGTCGGAACACAAAAGTTACAATTTTAAGGGACGTCTTGAAAGAAGCAGAAATTAGAAAACTCTAAATAGACGAGCAAATAACAGAGAAAAACGCAAGTATTTCAAAACATATTGCGGGCGAAATTTAATTTAACTGTTAAATTTTTCTTAATGTTCAGTCAATTCACATACCTATAAATTGTCTCTGTGGTTTGCATCACGACACTGCACTGATAGCCTCGGATTTTACAGTCTGTGGAAAATTAAGTGGAAGGAATTTGAAAGGAAATGTGGCACAATATAACGTAGTGTCGTGAAATATTCGTGGGAGATCTGAGAAAAGCCATGAGAAAATTAGAATAATCTATCTTCCTGCATAGATTCAATTGCATGTCACAATTAAGAATGCTCTTCAATATCTTTGATTTATTACTGCAGGTAAATATTTATTTCATTTTTTTTTTACCACTATCGATAATACATTCTTCCTTGTAGAAAGATCCGAAAGCACAAACCGTCAAATCTTTCCGAATGTTAATCACTTATTCGCCTCAAGACTGATCGTCTTTCAAGAAACGGTTTCTTGAATGTCACGTCGTACAACCATTATTATTACATTTACATTTGATAGTGAGATATATTCTTCCGAAAATTCAGAAATACTTCAATTTCTCCATCCCCCAACTTAATAATCGAATATTATATATACATTTTCATGAAAGTTACGGTGCTTTATGATTCAGATCTTCTGAAATATGACGATTTCTCTCTTGTTCACCGATTTCTCACATTTCCATGACAAAACGATCTTTCGAAACATCGGGAATCGATTATTTACTGACGCAGAGGAACCTGGTCCGAATTTACACGGCTGTGAAGAAATAAACCTCGCACAATATAGCGCATTAACATTCTCCTGTCTTCTTAAAAATATATATTTTAAATAGAAGCAACTTGTTTATCCACTTAACCACTTCAACAAGGATTAAACTGTTCATGCCTGACAACAACATGGCATACAGATAGCTGCAAGAACACTGTAATACAACATGAATCACTTCGTAAAATATTATATTTTACTAATTTTAAAACCTGCTGTAGAGGGTTTCTGTTGATGGCGTGAATTTCGCCAAAACACGCAGCAGCAATATACAGGGTGATTCAAAGAGATGGACTCAATTTCGTACGTCTATATTTCCTGAACTATACATACATGGTATGTGAATGATCTACATAACATTTGAAAGAGAAAGCCGTAAAGTTTCAAATACCACCGCTAGAGCGCTCGTCTAGCGCATAGCCGTGCAGCAACGTCAGTTGAGAACAAAATGGCTACTATGCAGCACAAGATTTTTTGCGTGTATGAGAAGAGAACGTGAGACGAATTCAAGAGAGTTTTTAGCATAGCCCATGCAAGTCAACCCGTAGAGCGAGCACAGAAATTGGAATACCGCAACCAATTGTCTGGCGTGTGTCGCCGTTTACTTTTCAATTGAGTCCATCAGTTTGAATCACCCTGTATATCAAAAGCGCATTTGTTGGTGTCATGAATGAACAGTCGAATTCAATAAAAATGCACGAAATAAATAATGTCAAATAGCAATTCGACATGGTTTCACATACTTGTATACAACGTTTGCCTCTCTAACAACAAAATTATGTACAACAGACATCTGTCTGCATTGCAAGAGAAATAGTGTCTTAACACAGAAAGAACAGAAAGGTGGGAGTGGTCCATTTTTGGTGTCATTTTTGCATCCGGTCGCGTTTTTGCGACGTCTGCACTGAAGGAACGAGGAAACTGATGGAGTGAGTTGGGGAGGGAGATAGAGAGAGAGAGCGGCATAACTGCGTAGGCCTATGACATGCGGTTATATAAGACGAAACCATCTCGCCTTCATTTCAATGCAAAACGTGTCTGTTTAGTGGGGAAGGTGGGGGTTCTTTTTATACGAAAGAAAATGTGAGAGTATCTGAGAAGAAAGACGCAGTTTGCATTTTATGAATACCTAACATAAAGAAAGGCTGGAAAGAATGAGAAGACAGTGAAACGTGAAAAACGTAATTGCTGGTGGGGGGAAGGAAGAAGTTACGTGACGTCATGGAAATAAAAACGCGATAGACAAGAAGTACATTTCAAAACGAAAGAGAGAATCGCGGTTATTGCGGGTTATTTCGATAGGGTTTCGTGCACTGAATGTTGTATCAACGTTAGACGTCACAGATTTAGTCAATATATCATCCATCTAATACATTTAATGAAATGCAATTTGACACAAATATATGATAGCTGTTACATGGGCCAACTTTAATAATATAAAGACATTGTCATTTTATGCTTAAAATTTAATATATTTTGGAATTGTAATACGTGTATTTTGATCATTCCAATAAGGGCGATGCAGTACCTAGATTAAAGTGTTGGAATTGTATTCCTTTGATCTGTAGTAATTCCTGAACTTGGCACCCCGGTGCCGAAACATGTGGGAGATAAATATTTGTGATAAAATTTATTATATTAGGTGCATTAGTTTAACTACGTGCTGGAAGGTCCGGGATCGAATCCCAGCGGGGACGAGATTTTCCGCCCGTCCGTACCGACCCTGGGGCCTACCCAGCCTCTTGTATAATGGGTACCGGGTCTCTTCTAGGGGTAAAGTGCGGCCGGGACATGCTGCTGACCACTCACCCCCTTCTAGTGCCGCGGTCATGGAAGAGTAAAGCTACAAATGTACCCACCCTCTGGGCCATACCGGACCTGTAACGGGATCACTTTACCTTTACAGGTGCATTGGTTGGTTGATGTATTAATTGTAACAATATGTACGGTACGAATAACATAAAACTCATAGCTTTAGGGTTGGTATGCATCATTCTGGCAAGTAGTTACAATTTTAACCACTCAAAGCCCAGTGGTAACAATACGTACCACCAGCTGCAAAATTATAAATTTGCCTTTTTTTTACAAAATTGATGCTTCTCTAGTTTGTAGGGTTTGGGCGAGGGAGTAGCAGCTCCTTACTCTAGACATACGAGGTACTAATTTTTCACAGACTCTCGCCTTGGTCCGTCATATTAAGGAAAGGACAGACTGAGGGTCTTCGCGAAGAGGGTGCCGAGGGAGACATTTGGGTCTAAGAGGGAACCTATAGGATGAGGCCGGGGAAAATATAACAATAAGGAAATTCATGCTCTGTACCGCTCAACATATATTATAGTTATAAAATCAAGAAAAATAAGAAATACGGATTTTGAGGGAAACCTGAATGCAAGAGTCCATATAAAGTTCAAGGTATAGATGGTTTCATAAAATTAAAATAAAATCTAAATGAAATAATATGGAGTAGCAAGAACTGAAGTTATCTTGTTCATGACAAAGAAAAGTGACGAGCGCTTATGGAAAGGAAATGAACCATTGCGGTCCATAACAAGTGTCGAATTTCTTGACTGGCTCAGGAAATATTACCTTCTAGAGGACAGTGTTCCAGGGAGGGCATAGCGAGTGTTTCATATGATTCTCACAAAGCTATCGATAATTTACCTAAATAATATTAATGGACTGATCTTTGCAATGGATATGAAATAATTGTTATAAATGATGTAGACGAGTATCAGTATTCAGAGCCAATCAAATGCTCGCTAACTCTAGCACTGATTACGAAGTTCGTACGCACTTACGCATTCAAAGGCATCAGAAGATGGTCTATCTAACGCGAAATTCTAACACAAAATTATCAAACCTCTTATAGCTTAGCGCGTACATCGCGATTTGCCACCGAGGTATTTTATGTCCCATAAAATTTCCCGCGGTATTTTAAGAATTGGAGACAAACATTTTGTACGATAATCTACATTAAATAATTAATTCTTACCCAAATATATCTTCGTTATGGAAAAACCGTGGCGCATGTAATCATCACACCGTTTGCAGCTCTTTCCGGCTGTGTGTACACCCCTTATTTCAAGCTTTTGTGCCCGTGTAAGAAATTGCGTAGTTCAAAACCAGGCATGGGGAAGGTTTTTATTCTCCAAAACAATCAGACCGTTTGTGGGGCCCACACAGCCGGTGTTTTTCAATGGATATGTTAGGGGCTACCATGGGATAAAGGGGCGATAAGCTGAACACCCACTTCCAACTAGAGTCGAAGAAGAATGAGTGGAGTTACAGATCCCCTCCCCCAAACGTATCCATGACATGGACAGCGGCATTTTTCTTTTAATTTTTACCCCTGTATAAACTACTGAAGAAAATCTTATGAAGTACACTATCCTATTGCAGATAGCCCATTTCCATTCCAAGAGACCTGATAGTATTATTCTGTTACATTACTTCTTCATATGTTATCTCCTATTTGTGGAATATCTTTATCACTCGAGTACAGGCTCTGCAAAAGCCAAAAAATGTTCCTCGTAGACATGCTTATAAATGCTGATTCACAATCACTGCTTTATATACATATCGTATATTTTTTTATCTGTTTCCATACCAAATGCCAAAAGCCCAGTTTCAGTTGGTTATTCAGTAATCATTGCTATGAATCTGAAAGCTAAACAAACATTTCTCAAGGACACCATCTTAATACTTTAAATATTAAAAATATTTCATATGGCGCCACAACCCTACTAGGCTAGGGCATCCACATTATTGAGGTTTCACGATCACACTCAGACACCACACTCGATAGTACTCCTCTTCACGAGTGATCAGTCCGACGCAGAGACCTCTACCTGACAACACACAACACTCACAGAAGACTGACAGCCATGCCACCGGAGGGATTCGAACCCACAGTCCCAGAAAGCGAGTGGCCGCGCACCCACACCTTAGACCGCGCGGCTACTGCGATAGGCTTTAGCTGAACCTGATCAATTTTCCAAACTGTGTTACTAGGTCTACTAATCGCGTCACGATCCTAAAATACACTAAGTGTTGCTAGTGTCGTTTCCGCTTTCTACAACCGCACGTCTGCCATATTTTCAGTACCCATTGTAGGAAATTAGGAAGACGACTTTAGAGTAATCTTCAGTTACACAATGATTTTAACAAGTTCGGTTAAACTTGATAAAATAATTTAGAAGTAGAAAATGGGGGCACAGTTATACGTTTCGTCACTGTCAGTTAATATGACTTTCTGCTTGTAAGGAAGAACTGTTGGCTAAAACGACAGAGTAACTAGTAGTATAGCTTATATATAGGCGTATGTATACATATTATGTGTTTGGTGTGATGTGTGAATATGTGTGTATGGATGTGGGCATGTGGGTAAGGCCAAAACGTACAAACTGACTGATGGAAGATTTCGAATTACAGCAAAACTTGCAAAAATAAAGTTTCCATCAACATGAACAAAATAAAATGAATAAATGGCCACAACCCTACCAAAGCAAATCGTCTTCTCTGCCAAACCGAACAGCATGCTGGCCCACCAAAGCAACAACTGCTCCCTTTACCTAACGCTCTGAATACCATGCGGTATTCCCCCGGAACACAGACAACCCAACCAGCTGTACTGTAGTGCGGTTTGCGGCTGTGTACTGAAGCCGCTGGACTGAAACCAGTTGTAGCGTGAATATATATGTATGTATGTATGTATGTATGTATGGAACATCTCTTGTGATAGGGTATATCGTACTGCAATATTACTCAGATTTTAAATACAAACACTGCGGTTTGCTTGAGAACACACTTGCGGTGTTCATATTGCGCTCTCTTCCGACAAGAATGAACTGATTTTTAGTCTGAAGCTGCTTGAAACCAGACCTGTAAAAGCATAACCGTGAAAACCTGAGAATAGGTCATCAAAACGCAAATAAAATTTCAGTCGGAAAAACTTTGAAGGAAGGCCACTTCTTAATACCTATGCAAAGACGGCAGTTTTATGAAGGGGTATTAAGTTGCAATTGTAAGTAATATTTGAGAGGGTGTGTAATTCAGGTGCACAAAATCCGGGCGCCAAGTTGCGAACGCGACTAAATTATATATGGTGGCACACAATATTTGTAGGTCTTCGGTACGGAATTTGCTTCATGTCACACCCATAGCGCCTAGAATTCTAATGTGGCTCTTAGAATTTCGTAAAAATTTGTGCTTCCATGGTGTATTTTACAATCTCAGTGGGAATGTAGGAGAATGTGTTTCAGTGATATAAAAGGTAGTAATATTTCGGTTTTCATAAAAGGTGAGAAATTTAGTGATGGCTTATTGAATACTTTGTTTTCAAAGTAAAAAATGTTCATTATAATTCTGTAACACAAAAAGGCAGAACGTATTTCCCTGAAAAACTCATAACGTCTAATTAAAAAAAGCAAGCAACAAATACAATTAAAATGTCTTATTACTTTCTTTTTAAAAATATTTTTGCTGTATCCTCAGTAGCTGTGTAACACATGGACACAAGTTACTCTCGACAGTGCCATTTTTCTGCCTATTCTGTAGCTTCAGCCTATGTTGTAATGCAAATGCTGCATTAGCATTATATACTCTCTTACAAGTTTCCGTGGGCCGGTAGCTCAGTAGGTATAGTGACCGACTACAGACTGGACGGTCCGGGATCGAATTCCGGTAGGGATGAGATTTTCCGCCCGTCCAGACCGGCCCTGGGGCCCACCCAGCCTCCTGTAAAATGGGTACCGGGTCTTTCCCGGGGATAAAGTGCGGCCGGGGCGTGCTGCTGACCACTCACACCCTTCTAGTGCCGCGGTCATGGAAGAGTAGAGCTATATCTCTACCCACCCTCTGGGCCACACCGGGCCTGTAACGGGAACACTTTACCTTACCCTACATGTTTCGGCCTCTTCTGGGTTGATGTCGGGAAGATAACACTTACAAGGTAGAAAATGTGTGCATATATCGACATTAGGCAGTGCAGCTTTGATACACGTCTAATGAACGGAAAATGCTAAGTTAATGTTATTATGTAATTAAGTAGTGGCATAACTAGCTTAGAGGCTAATCGTTTGAAGGATAAAAATAGTTATCTACAGAAGCCAAACTTTAGACACAAAGTGCATTTTACGTATATGGTTCCGTGCATTGCTGATCGATATTAATAATTGCCCAACGAGATGCAACAGAAAGCGATTTATTTCTTAATCTGCAAGTTCACTTTGCATGTTTCGGGTGTCAACCACACCCATTATCACGAGTACACAAAACTGTAACTACAGCCTCCGATACTGTGCAGCTACCTCCCTCCAGCGTGGCCAAGCTTGGCCACGCTGGAGGGAGGTAGCTGCACAGTACCGGAGGCTGTAGTTACAGTTTTGTGTACTCCTGATAATGGGTGTGGTTGACACCCGAAACATGTAGAGTGAACTTGCAGAATAATAAATAGACTGCTTTGTGTTGCATCTCATTGGACAATTATTAATACAACATGCTCTGTCTACGTTCATGTGTAGCACAGTGTTTTGCCCACACTTCCACAGATAAACAAAAACACATCCACACCGTAACCGAATAACAACTTTAATCAGATCTTCGGACACTGCACAGCGCAGATTAGTAGTTAGTTAACAAAGTTCCCGAAACGTCGGTAACTAAATAACAATATACGCTGCGCAACATCCCAGAAGAGCGAAGACCGCGGCGGAAGCCTCGAATTAAGCAACTTTAATAAGAAACATGTTGAAGCTAATATTGATTTTAAACAGCTGTGTTACATTGAACATAAGGACGTCAGCGTCATGTTACTGAATACGTCACGTTGTTACGCACATATCGTAATGTCTGCGTCGGAAATTGTTGCGTGTGCGAAGCCCATTAAATTTGTTCAAAAGGACGTAACAAGTTACGTTACAGGTAGAAAAAAAATACGACGTGAAAATTCAAGTGCAGCTACGTAGGAGTCCGAGTAATTGATGAATGATACAAATACATGCTTTCGAAAGCAAAATTTAGTTAAGCGTGTCAAGAAATTTCGATTTAATGACGTTCCTTCATTAGTTAGGCTAATTACTGTGACAGTATCTTAAACCACTCAACAATCGATTCCTTCCACTTACCCCATAATACATTATCAACCGCACTTTTGACAAAAAATATTAGGTTAAAGGCAGCGTCCTAAAATGTGGTACAAATTTTTAAAAAAAATACGATACATTTAACTGAGAAATGTACGTTTCGCGTGGTCTCCAGCAAAGGTTCCTCTCCACGGGGACGTAGGATACCTCAAGTCGGATGACCATTGCACGAGGCATTTGTTTACGTTATTACTAACCACAGTGCTTTAGGTCTTTCTCAGAATTTCGAAAAGTGATTATTAACTTCATCCGGATGGAACAACTCGTCTCCTATTGGACGGATTTTCATTAAATTTGGTATTTGAGTGCTTTTCGAAAACCTGTCGAAAAAAATTCAGGCCTTATTAAAATTTGACAAGAATAACGGGCGCTTTTCGTGAAGACCAATATACGTTTTTGTTCATATCTCGCTCGGTTCTTCTTAGAATGAGAAACGTTTCAGACAAATGTTGTCAGAGAAAATCAAACCACACATTTTATATTCAATAATATTTTTCGAAAATCGTGCGTTTGTGAGATAATATGGAGAAGACTCAGATGACAGAATTGCGCATGCGCATTGCATGCTGGACACCTAAGGCTGCGAACATACGCTCAGAATATGTAATACTTATTGCTTTTGCACTGTAAAAATGATAACACGATAGAGCCTCAGTGTGACATTACACGTGCATTGCTTCTCACGACATCATTACCCCCACAAAGCACCTTAAGTCTTCAGAATCGCTTGAATCCCTCAGTGAAATAAATTCCTTCCACCATTCCCTTAAGCGATAACGTTTTCCCCATATTATCTGTATCTCAGTGCTTAGTGGTTACACATTAGTGTTATCTATACACGCGCCGTCAACTTAGAAAACATTATCTTTTGCTTTCTTCTTACACGTATAGCCTACGATATCCGGAAAACACCTGAAGATAATAGATAGCAAGTTCATTAGCGTAAATCTTTGAGGTAAGTGTTAGGGATCATACTGCCATCCATTATTATATACATCATTACATCTTCATGCCGCTATCCTGTGAAAAACTAGAAAGAAGAAATAAGTGCAGACAACGAAATGGCCCAAAACTATTTCCGCCCAATACTGCCGTAAATAAATTGTAATAAAATTAAGGAATATACATACACTGACAAATTAAAAGACACACATATTTGTTCATTAGAGAAACGTCCACAACCTACATCACCACCACCATCATCATCATCATCACCATCATCTTCAGCATCATCATCACCATCACCATCATCATCATCGTCATCATCATCATCAAATCTAACGACATATCCCGTTGAAGTCGCCACAGACTGCAATGTAGGGCTTCCTCTTCCTATTTCCAGTATCTTCTCGTTCTTCTCTAAAAGTCACCCAACACTTGCCAACATCTTCTTCCTCGCCTTCCGTTCCCATATATCTTTACTTCTATATTCCCTCCAATAGCATGTTTTATAAAGCAATTCCGACGCAAGATGTATCCAATTCACTAACTGCATACACTCTTCTTGTAATACATTCAAACACTAAATCAAGAGATAGTATTTGAAGCAAGTATTAAGTGAGATGAAAATGGTAATAAATTTCCATTAACTCGTATATTAAAAATGGAACTTTTATGAAAAGAAATGGGCCAGTAAGTTCCTTTTTACTCTTCTGGCATGGCGTCAGAATTTTACACCAAACAGACAACTACGTCTTCTTCCTTCGGCTGCTTCAGGGTGCAGTGAATATGTAAAGAAATGAGTTTCAGTTCTCGAGAATTTTAATTTTCTCTTTCCGTCTCCTTAATTGGTTAGTTATAAGATTCAAGACTTCTTTCTTTATCTCTCCCTTTCTCTTAATTTCATTTTTACAGCACCACTAATTTATCGTTTGAATATTCAAGAGAATTTACACCATCAGAGTAAAAATGCAATGGAGACCAGAAATTGCCCAATAAAATGCCTGCGAAATGATTCTTTATTGCAGTATTCGCAGGCAATAAACGCCAGAATGCATTAAGACGGATTAACACCATTACAGAGGAAGGTGCCAGGCACAGAAATTCAAAACAAGTTTTGACAATAGACTTACCGACTTAAAACACGCTTGCACTAACGGCCTAATGCAGACAAATTATCAGTAAAAACTTTGGCTACGAATGATTAAACTATAAATAATTTCAGAATATACTCGTAATATAGTGTGACAAAAATACAGTTTATACATATTAGATCTGTAAACCGCAAGTTAGTGGAACGTACATGGCGACAATTTTCACGTTGTAACGTTGGTAACATCTTTTAAGTAAGATAATAAACTAAGGAGGAAAATAAATAGCATTATTCCATAAATTACGTAATAATAACTGCCAAATAATTAAATAAACAGTTTTCGATCAGGTGATAGCTGGCTAAAAGTATAACATATGAAACATGAATTTAAAGGCAAAGCTTTATAATTGGTAAGACAATTTACCGCATGTTTAATTCTAAAGTGTCTTCTTAAATATGCGAATTTGTGGTATCCGTGTTGCAGGCTGATGTCTGCAACACGGATACCACTCCAACCCAACCACACTGAAAATCCAACACACATCGAACCAAGAACAATACGACCAATGTGCTAATTCAACAGAATAGTCGCAAGCTCCTGATTATAGATATATTAATGTCCGAAACATGTGTGAAAGCATAAGAAGTGAAAATAAAATAGCAAGTGACATTAAGTTGGTCTTTTGTTTTCAACTATTACAATGATGCACGGTCCAATAAATATAAGATGTAACTAGTATAGTTTTGCGTTTCATAACGTTCAACTTTTCGTTGCATTCATCTGGCATACAGGTTTTTATTGTTTCGCTACACACAACAGTAAGAGTGGAAAATATACCAAATTTTAGATGTCGCTTATTAGGGTCGACAAACAAAGAAGAAAACAAAAGAACTCCTTAGGACACTACGTCCCTCACGACCTTCATAACGATCAACGGACATACAAATTGTACACAGACCTAGGTACTAGGTACTAGGTCCTAGGTACTAACTGCAGTCGGCAGACTCTGCCTAACAATGGAGACCAGTAGGATGTTGGGTTTGGTAAATGCATAGCCACTATTTTAACACCAGCTAAATCACTACCGTTTGTAGGTGCTTTTGCAAAATCGCGAAAAGGTACTGTCAGTTTCGCTGTGTCTGCATGTCGTTTCGTCCGCATGGAACAATTCGGCTCCCACTGGACGGTTTCTCATGAAATTTGACATCATAACATTTTTCGAAAATATGTCAAGAAAATTCAAGTTTCACTGAAGTCCGACAAGAGTAACGGATACTTTACATGAAGACCTATATATATATATATATATATATATGATATTATCTCACTCACTTCTTCTTAGAATGAGAAATACTTCCGAAAAATTTTGTAGTGAAAATAAAAACACATTTCATGTTCAATAACAGTTTTTGGAAAATAGTGCCTTTATCAGATAACATGGAAAAAACACTGTACAGCTGGGCACAGGCCACAGATGACAATATGGCACATGTGCATTGCATACTGGATACCTAACGCTACAAATACACACTCAGAATATGTAATACTTATTGCCTTTCCACTGCAATAATAGTTGAACGAAAACGCCTCGAAGTTACATCATACGTACATTGCCTGCCATGTTACTCATTCCCCTTTCTAAGTTTCAAATACAATCACGTGTTGTGCTTTAACTAATGATTATATATTCAATTAGGGATAATAGTGAGATATTAAACATTATTTGATTTTTGAGAATTAGGGTTTTCTGGAACATTACGCCTTTTCCAAATTTCTCGACGTGTTGAAGGAACACATTGTCTCCATTTTAATCCTCAAATATGATGGCAGCATGCTCCTTTGAAGAGACGGGGCGCTGTCCCAAAGAAACTGGATCATCACTACCAGTGCCGTGAGAACTTGCAATGTCGGAGTTGTGTTACTTTCCATTTGCGTTCATGTAGCCGCCATTCTTCTACACATTGCATCATGGCACAGTTGGCGAAATCTCAAGGCACACCTGTTAAGTACCACTGATTTAGGATATCGAAATATTAAATGATTCTACTCTATATTTTTGTTAGTACTGCATATATTATTATTATCATTATCATTAATATTCGATATGGATGTCTCTGTCACAGGCATTTCTTCCTGGTACTTCTCTTGAACCAGCGGTGATCCTAACCGATCAGGTTACAAGCTATTGTTATTATTATTATTATTATTATTATTATTGCCATCATAATCACCAAAACCACCACAACCACCACCACCACCACCACTACCACCACATTAATACTTGTTAAAGGTCAACAAACCTTTAAGCTATATAAGCTACTGTGGCATGTCCGGTAACGGAATAAAATGAAATTTCACTTGTTAAATTACAAAAACTCGGACTTGCGAAAAAAAAATACATTATTTCACCCGCTTCCATGTCATTTCCCATGTTCCTGAAAAGGTGCTTTACTAGGCTACTGCACATTTTCTAACAGTCTAACTTTGAATACAGTTCGAAGGCCCTAAACGGCAAGCGCTTGTGTTATTTTCACCGTACAATCTGGTAAGACTGCGAGCATTGTCCTGTTATTAAAAGTATTTCCATGGCTCCAAGCTGGGTAACACTTAACGTCACTCTTTTCCTAACGCGTTTCTTGAAAATCAATGAAACAGTGCATGCATTATTGACATTCATAACTGAATGAGGGACAGACAGACAGGCAGACACGTGCATCTGGCAAATATGATTCTGAAAGAGAGATTCCATTCTTTCGCACCGCAATATAGGGTACTGTACCGCATTGTGGACTGGCGATGCATTTATATTTAGACGGAGCAAGCGACCTAGGGAAGGAGGGACAAAGTGACTGTGCGTAAAGAGGAAGGAATGAGTCAATCTTTGATGAAGATAATGTGTGACTGATTTAGGTTAATTTCTAAAGTTTTGGTCACTTTAAGACATAAAATAAACCGGTGTTGGATACAAATCCCTTTAAATATGTAACTGCATGAACAATAGTGCCTATACACCGTCAAATTCAACAGTCAGCAGCAAACAGAACTGGTTACATGAACTCTAGCTTTAGAGTTAATGTAACAAGTTTTCTTATGAGAAATAACCAACAATAGCATATACAGATATGTAGATTAATTACATTATTACCAGCGTAGCGTAGTGTAATAAATCTACATATCTGTATATGCACTTGTTTGTTATTTTTCAGAAGAAATCATTAGCGCATAGTCATGAATCATTTAAAATTAAGTATCAAGTTTTGTCTACTAACAAATTTCATGTTTGACGTACACAAGTTCCATATGTCATTACAGATAAGCCAACGTGATGCCAAACATCATACTGAATAGTTTTATGATGTTACATCCCCGTTTGTATCATCAAATCACACACACACACACATATATATATATATATATATATATATTCCAAGGCCAGTCACAGTGTGGCTGGCCGTGAAATAAACATATTTGTAATCAAACTGAATACATGATATGTAGACCTTAAATAACTATTTCAAATCAGTCCTGGGCACCAGTCGTCACTGCGTAATGTTTGAAGTTCCCTTATAATGTAGAGCACCCCCCCCCCCCCCCCCCCCCCGGAATATTCAACCAAAAAATTATATTTTCCGCCAAAGCTTTTGGTTGGTTGGGGGCCCCCCAAAATAAAGACAAAACAACCCAA
>Ga0136643_10002657_pt1 | contig 23445 bp, 11 predicted proteins | sample TergutLab28metaG_FD_96883 | JGI IMG/M metagenome (GOLD analysis project Ga0136643, IMG submission 96883) | Labiotermes labralis P1 segment gut microbial communities from Petit-Saut dam, French Guiana - Lab288 P1 (version 3) (version 3) | ecosystem: Host-associated > Arthropoda: Insects >... | reverse complement strand
TTTTTTGTTTTTTTTTTGGTTTTTGGTTTATAAAATTTTTTTTTTTTTTTTTTGGCCCCCATCCTTTTTCTATATTTGATATCTCTCTTTTGTTTGAGGGGGGGGGGGGGGGGGTCCTGGTTGGTATGATCCAAGAGGAACTCCAAATTATTTAGACAAGAAATCAAAGCCTGTATTTATGCTACAACGGATCGAATTGACGCAGTATCGGACTTCTTTGCTGAGAAGCCACACCTTAATACATTTCCTATTTGTTTATGGTTTATTTAACGACCCCTACTTTAGCTCAAAATGTACCGCCGAATAATGGGTAATGAGTGAAAAAAGAATTTAAAATTGTGTTCATGTCATCCGTTATGTCCTGATCTGAAGTACCGTCTCTTCTACTGACTGCAGGGCGCAAAAAAATGCTATTAGATTTCAATAGTGTATATGTAATCAGAACTTTCATTATATTTCGTGTGAGATGCTGCTTAGGCCTATGTAAACCACAGATAAATGCATATATGCCTTCAGGTGAAGTGTCCATTGTGTTTGTCCAACTGTGATTAAAACTGAAAGGTTTAGACCATATCTCGTAAAATTCCACATTATTAAAAATTCCTTGTCTGCTGCTTTTGAATTGTCACTTGTTTACATACGGAGATAAAGAAAAGTTTTCATATGTGCTGTGCAGAAATTTGAAGTACCTGAACATCAGTTTTCCGCTCTAAGCCCAAAACAGAATGAAGCAACGGCGAAAATTTATTCGTCCAACAAGATCAAATTGTGCCAAGAACAGAATCAAATGTTGTAATTAATTTATTCATGACTGTGTTGATGTAAATTATTTAAATAATCAGTCTAAAAACTTTCATGTCTTTTATACGTACAATGGCTTCTGTCGAATGGTTCAATTACTCTGTTCATTTGCCTTAATTACTGCGTTATTTGAAATGCGTTTGAAGCATGTAATTAATGTTTACACAGCTCACCTATTTTTCGTCAGCTGTAGTAATTTGTTCATTATTCAGTACACCCCATGCATTTTACAGCACTTCAAGCTATTTTCGCACCATATTGCATTACCGAAGAGGCGAATTACATGGGACCAAAACAATTATTTAGCTTCAAAAGTTCTAATAGTGTATTCAAAAACAGATTACGACCCTTCTTTTTATGCCATTTTGGTAAATCTTTTGTTTTTTCTGCCCGTTAGGTCTAAATATTTCCTCATAATCCTCTTTATTACCGGAGTTCGGGATAACCTACCCGGAATAACAAATATCTACGGGCTGGACGGTCAGGGGATGGAATTTTCCGTGCTGTTCAGAAGCACCCGGGGGTGTAGTCATCCTCCTTTACAAAGGTTATCGATCCTTTGCCGGAAGCAAAGCGGTCGGAGCCTGGTGCTGACCATCCATCTCCTTCTAGTGCCTCTTTCGAATGGGTTGGATTTATGACTCCGGCTTCCTTGTGTACCTGCGTAAGTTTGTCATGGGGTGACCATTCCGTGGTCGGTTTGTATTCACCCTTGCTTTATAAGTCGTTTGATATTTTTACCCTGGAGATAATGTTGCAAGAAGCTCCAAAATGCAGCTATCACTGAACAAGCCGACTGTTAGCTGCATTCTACGAGACCAAATCCATGATCCTCAAATAATTTCCTTCACACATTTCCCGTGGGTATTGAAGAGTTCGAGATAACTCAGGAAAAAGAGATGAAAGTAAGCACATAGGCCTGTAGGTGGGCTTATATATTAAGCAGAATAAGTCTCTTTCCTGTTGGTTCAAACGTTCACTCCGAGAAGTACGAATGTTTAGAAAGCTGTGCCCTGTTCATGCAGAAAATGAGACACTGAAGTACCCACTTTCATGTCATGTTTGTTATTTTTGCCAGGTTTGAATTCCATTTTGCATATTTCATAATGTATTAGTAAAAAATTCCTATTACTAGTTTTTACGAAACTTCGCTACACATTTATCCGTATGTTAGCTAACGAAGACAGAAAAATAGCGTAGCTGACAGACGAAGTTTTACCCAGGCAGAAAAAAATAGCTCTAAAGCAATACTCCTTACTGACTTACTCCATACTCCATGGAGCGACGTTCTTTATGAGAAGCTAACTGGTTCTCAGCTAGCTAAGAAACTCTCCTCATTTTATGGAACCCGAAAGTTCATTACCGCATTCACAAGTGCCCTACACCTGTCCCTATCCTGAGCCATCTCCATCCAGACCTTACTCCCACATCCCACTTCCTGAAGTGTTCTAAAGCAATAACAAATCCGTATTGAAATGCGAATATTTGTTTATACAAGTAATGTACATGTTAAAGTTTTCATGGCGAATAAAAGAAGGAGAACAAATTCCGAATTTCCAGTTTGTGACGTAAGAACGCATACTAGTCGCCTACATTGAATTTCACCTGTCATTCCCACGCAGTTAAGTATCGTTTTGAGTGGGAGACTTAATTTTCCAACATGTACCGAAATTGAATTTGGTCGATACATTAAGCCAGAGGGTTTTCCGTATCAAATTTAATTAAAGTCCTTTCGGAAAGAGTAGCTTTGTTACATGCACGTGGATCGACAGGCAGCCACAGCAAAGCTAGTGAAGGGTAAGGCGTTCGTATAGAAGACCTAAAATCGAATCAGGCCACAGGTTTATTAGCATCTTAATTATGCATAAAGCCAAGACATTTGATTTACATGACACAAAGTTAAGTTCTGTTATACGACTCCATGTGATCTTGTACACATTTACTGAAATTTTAGGGGAACCTGTAACGTCTATCAGGATTAGATAAACGCGTAAGACGTCACATTCCGTTAGACTCTTATCGTCATAGTCACATTCATGAGGACCACACACTTCATCACATAACATAAAAATTATGTTCTCGTTTCTACATAGCTTCTTTGCAGAAGGAATATTCTGAAAATCTTCAGACTACCTGGTGAGGTAATAGTTCACAAAACCGCAGTGTTTGCTGTGAGAACTGCTACGTCAGAGATTAACTTGAAACTAAAATATTAATTAAATTCCTAAGCACACTATATTAGTGCACTTCTAAACTAGCGTTTCTACTGGAACTTCATGCCTATTAGATGAAATGACTGCAATGCAAGATTCGAATCACAGATTCTCATGTGTTCCTAATTGGGAAAGCAACGGTGTAAATAAGGCAGGAAAGTTATAAGGGAAATATTAGAACATATACTTTATAAAAACATTTTACTGATATTGGATTCTCTATTATGATCAAGTAGTACGCATCAGGATACATTACAAATATACCTGTACGTTTACTACCAGTACCTCACGTGAGGTTTATGGTTCTCGCGTTAAAACACACTTTGCGTTTTTCAACCTCAAATGTGGAAGTAGTGTATTGTTTCCAAACGTCGATGACTGCCTGTCAGATTGCGCAATACCATAACCCATAAGACCACAATATTAACAAATTTCCTTGTCAGATAGTCATAAAATTAAACATGAGTTAAACAAGAAAGGAAATGTACGGATAACGAAATATTGAGGCCTGTTCGTGCAACGATCGTTGCAGTAGAAACGCAGTAAAGTACTGCTTATTCTGAGTGTGTATTTGTAGTCTCAGTTATTTGGTATAAAATGCGCAAGAGCCATATTGTCATCTGTGGCCTGTCCAGTTCTACAGTATTTTTTCACATCATCTCACAAAAAGCACGATTTTCGAGAAAAAAAAGATGTATGTAACCGTGTGTTTTGATTTTCTCTACAACTTTGTTTGAAACATTTCTTATTCTATGTAATACTGAGCGAGATGTGATCATATATATATATATATATATATATTGGTCTTCACGTAAAGTTCCCGTTGTTCTTGCCATGTTTTAATAAAATTTTAATTTTCCAGGCAGATTTTCGAAAAATATTCAAATATCCTTGCAATGGAAGCCGAGTCGTTTCGTACGGACAGACAGAAGGAAGGATGGACGGACGGGCGGAAAGACAAACAGACTGACATGAAGAAGCAAGTAGTCTGTCTTCTTAAGTTTGCGATCGCCCTTAAAAGAAACCAATTATACATTATCAAGTGTCAAGTTTACACTTTATAAGTTCTAGTGTTCAGTTTATGTACTAGTAGGTTAACATCAGAAACTATTCATGTTTCGCACACCATTTATTTATGTGTGTTTCATGATTGTAACGATATACAACATTTATTTCAATATACAACAACACCGAATTGATTTTCCTAACAGAAGCATATCCTATTCGCTCTAAGGTACAAAATAAATTTTATGTGCCATATGAAGAAATTTAATCGACACGTTTTCTGGTTTTCCCTCGTTTTATAGGAAATTCTTAGATATTTTCCAAGCTACAAGTTGCTACTGCATGTTTCAAATCTAATCCTACGAAATGAAATTCGTCAGAATAAACCCCGATGTTTTAGAGTTCACTTTGCAGTCAGTGCCTTTCTAAAATATGCAGTTTAGCATTAACCAGTGAATAGAAATACCGCATTGTTGTTTAAGATCACTACTTTAACTTTAACTTTAACTACTTCTTCGTTTTTATGCCATTGTTATTAGAAGAAAGAGCTGGGAAGACTGGAAACCTCCCAACATATCGAAACTCTCTCTTCCAACCTCACAATAAAACGTCTGTTCTTTCTCTCTTGTCTTTCAGCATGACCAACTCTTCCACAGTATCTTTCACTTTGGCCTACTTTCCCAGTGTACCTGCCGTCTCTATCTCTCTTTCACTCTTCAAATTTCGATCACATTCTATTCCACTGACCAAAATCTAAAACGTGACACTCTGGTAAAATGACCCACAGTTCAAAAATTACAATCAATAATCTGACACGACTTTGAGTCTATACCATGCATTTTCCACCAGCACTATCTATTTACCTCAGATGAATCGTCATGTCATCCTCAAAGAAAGTGTTACTTTTGTAAGAAGTTGCTTCTTCATTATTCCTTTACTCACCGTTCTACCCAAATCGTCAGACTACCTTGTTGTACTCCGTGTGTGTGTGTGTGTGTGTATATATATATATATATATATATACATATTTATATTGCTGTTCTAACAGTCATAAGGGCTGTCAATCACGGAGTACCTCCTTACGTAACATTTGCTTGATAAATTCTTTTTCAGAAAAATCCAATTTTTCGCTTAGAGCATTACACTATGTTTAATATCAATAAACACAAATTGTAACATTATTGTTTATTTATCTTGATCTATATGGTAGGAAAGCAATTTTAAGAATTCTTAAGAAGAATACTCTTTAACTCAAAACAGTATTTTGTTCTTAAAAGTTTGAAATGATGATTAACTTAAAGTTAAAAAATATTATATGTATTGTAACAATGTAATTGCTTTACCATTCAGTGGATTCAAATTCCTTCTTTTGCAGTTGTTACTGGAATTTATGATAGGGAGTAAATAACAAGGAAATGGTATGGTCACATTGTCAGTTCTGTGGGGTTCTGACGAAAGTACATAACACGTAAATTACTTGATTTATTTTTCAAATCTTTTGCGTTAAAAACAACTAAAAATTCTTGAATATGAGGCTGTTATTCTCATACAAAATGTAGGGGAGTGCCTACTGGGTTCCTTCGAACAGTAAGAATTGTTCTTAATCTATGTACAGCCTATGTTCACCTAGTTTTTCTAGCCTGCTAGGTACCTTCGTGCCAGTGCATCTGAGGACAGAAACAGATCCAGTTTCCAGAACGCTATTTTGTGTTAGAAACAGAAGAAAATAGACAAGGTCTAAAGACTATGTAAAGTAATAGTCAACTAATTTGGTCACCGGGTGATACTTTTTAACGTCGCGATCTTTTCTTGTAGAATATTGCGTCGTTTATATGGTTGAAATCTTCTAATGCGCATTACGCAGTGTTGTAATTAAGCTTGTCATTGCGTAAATCCATTCCGCTTTCAGGATTTCCTGTTAGCAACTTAAAATGTCTTATTATTATAGGCAATATGTATAACGCAACAAAGTGATAGCACCCCTTCTTTTTATACTGGAAGACTTGTGCTCAAATCCTGACATAGACCCCGGTTATCCGAACTGGGGTTTCTCTCAATCCCCCAACAAATACACGAATACAAATAAAAGTCAGGCCAAGGTTTGCTTGTTCCACATTGTTTCCACTTTAGCATCAGCTACGTATATTGCAAATTATAAACTGAGCTATTGATAGTCATTAAATAAATAAGTATAAATGAAATAAACTTACTGTGTCCGATACAGAACATAGTTTGAAGTTTACACACTGATTCAAATTTCCCAGTTATCAATGATTTCTGTTCTCGAATCGTGTAATTTAATAGTATGCAATTAGTTGCAACCTGTTCTTCAGATCTCGATAATGATGGCCAGATGACGTCAGGCTCGATTATTGTCTCAGTCACAGCTGGTGATCTAAAGTGATTGGCACGAAGAGATATTAAACTGGCTCCCCCTCGGGCTATAGGTTTCTGTCAAATGTTCCGTTATCATTGTGTCTCAGTATTGTTACACAACTGCGTGCACATTAAGTTTTGTGTACACACAGCACGATCTGCAATGTCTGCAAGGCAATTGTGCATTACAGTCGCTATTATTCTGCATACAGACAGCGTAAGTATGACGGCAGACATGGACAGAAAGGATAAAATGGAGAACCTATTTTGTCATTTGCTTCGTCAAAAGTGTGTATGTACTATATTTAAAGAAAAATGGATATTCTACATAAAAACCCGTTTAACTGACCTCAGTTTTTCTTGTAATCACCTGGTGTTTTTTAATTACTGCTGGTTTTTATTTTATTTTGGTGCACTTGTGTGTTACGTGCACCAAAATAACAGTGCAATTAAAACTGAACATATTTCGAATTACTCTTAATTTATCTTTAGGGTTTCTTATATTTGCAATGTGGATTAACTAACGTTTAGAATGCAATGCATATAACGTACGCAATATACATATCTAACATCTTAAAACTCCTTCTGTACAGACACGAACTGCTCTCTGCTCTTGGTCTTTTACATACGCCATTCCACATACAGTATTTTGTATCTAAAAAACCATGACTACTTTTCTGAAAATTGTACAGTTGTGTGTAACAAGAGTGTACTGGAAACAGTACTACGCATCTTCACCATGTAGTTTGTCTTAGATCAGGTCCAGAGACCCGTCCAAAGCGAGTTCTTCGGAGAGTAAGATTCAGTGCTCCCTCTGTTAATTTCCAGTATCTTCTCGTTTTCTTAACATCATCCAGTAGCTGCTTATACTTTCTTCCTCTTCTTTCCGCCATTTCCATCCTTTATCCAGTAACGTGTTCCAGACAACAATTCCTACGCAAGATGTGACCAATCCAGATGGTCTTCCATTTATTGCTTGTAGGATGTCCCTTTCCTACTTGGCTCTACGTAATACTTATTGATTTTCCACACGTTCGGTTCACCTAATCTCCTCCATCTTCATGCCAGTCATTGTTTATATGTGCCTAGTTTCATCAACGGCAATTAGTAAACATTTGTCGAGTAACAAATGATAATTTGAGCAATTCGTTTATTTTTAGTGTCAGTTATCTATCAAACAACGTCTGAAGGGTCTTCTGCAGACTGAATGGAGATAAGTCAAATGTCTGTGTCCTTCTGTCGGGCGTTGCTAAGCAACTTTTTATCCATTAAACAATGTTTACACTGCCAATAAGTACGGAAGTATGATGTATCCATCTGTTGTATTAAATATTCTAATTCCACGCCGAAACTATTTGGCACCTGTAGCTTTATTGCTTTATCTGACATCCATGGGCACCACTTTCTGTCGGCTTGTTTATCATATTAAATAAACCCACTCTTCCATCTCGCACACGCACAGCAATTTAGCGAAGGAATCGACGAAAGACATTTGGCAAATAAAGTAAGGACTACCAACTAGATAGTATGTCTTTTAAAACATAACACATAACAGGCTACAGCCCGGAACATGATATGTCCATATCTCTTGACAATAGCAGCGTCACTTATCCGAATGTAACATTCAGAGCAACACCCCGAGTGCCATCGTACCTACGTGTGGTTCTGTGGCAGACATTCCGGGCACAAGTTTATTTCAGGCAGTGGCATGTTCATCATCAGGAAGACTATATTGTACATGCAACCTTATATGGTATGTTTTTCATGCATTTATGCAAGCAGTCTAGCAGGTTGGAGGATCCTCCGGGTATGTTTTTCATGCATTTATGCAAGCCATCTAATTTAAAAAGTGCATTTTGTTGGTTGACATTACATAAATGTATCACAATGCGCGGTACAAAAAACATAAAAATGGGTACTTATTACCTTTACTGGAACTAGACTATGCTGGACTAAAATGTACGTCAATCTTAAGCCCAGTTTTTCCTATACATTGCGAAATTAAATGCACCTACTCATTCAAGGTTACAACACTAAGGTTACAGCTTTAAGGCACAAAGGTGTGATATAAAACTAATTTTTGGAAGGATCTTTATAAACATTTTCAATAGAATGTTACAACATGGGGCCCTGCATTTTTAAAAAAATTGGGTACATGTGGCTAAATATAAAATAAATGGTACGGTTTATTTAAATAGAAAGGAGAAAGTCAGTCCAATACATAATATGTATTTTGCACATAACAGCTACATGTCTCGCCTACCACAATGTAGCCATTATCAGGCTGTACACAAAATTATAAAAAGAAAATGATTTACCTAATCCACTGAGGTAGCTGAACATGTAGCCGTGATGTTCAAAATTTATGTTCTGTATTTGACTGATTGTCTCCATTCTACATAATTTGAAAACAGCTGCGATGCCCTATCTTAAAAATGCAACATATCTTTTAAGATATGTTGCATGGAACAGTCTGTATACAGTAGTTATAAGATGTTATTAATGAGTTAGAACCCACAAAGTGTGAATCCTCCTTCCAAGATTAAAAAATAACAGCTGATGAATTAATAATAAATCGAAATATGCCAGACTTGAAATAAACTGTTGTTGTTATGTAAGACTGTAGCCCTTGCCATGATAACTAGAGATGTGTCGAGACTCTGTCAACAGAGCCATCTGTCAGGCATAGAGTAACTACACTCTACATACATTACAAGAATAATTTGGCATTTTTACAGGCATAAAAATTGCATGGCTTGTAATGCATTGATTACCTGACAAGATTTCTCAGCGCAACATGAGTAAGCAATAAAAGAAAAATGCAGCATAGTGCAGATGGAAATAATTATCAACACATTTAATCTACAGTCTCATCATTCTCAGGAAAAGCAGCAGAAGGACAAGAATATAAGCAATATTCTGGTTTGTCTCATCTACAAATATTGTTGGGCTCCCCACTTTATCCTGTTCCACCCACACTGTTTCTGTCAATGTGTGTCTACAGTATTTGCCATGAAACTGCTCCACTTGGTGTCTGTTTAATGCTGTATGGTTATACTCTTCTATTAGGATATGACTGTACAGAACATTTTTAATTTTCTGGCCTACATTCAGGAACTGATATACACTTGTCTCAGGTTTTGGTTAAAATTGTAAATGAAATTATGAAGGTGATGAAAATTATTACTCTTCTTATTAAAATCTTACAATTCCAATAAGTACTGCCATTTCTGAAAATCTAGTAGTCATTCAGATAACCAAAAAATAGCCATTGCTCATAGAACACATGTAGTGATTAGCATTTATTATGTTACATATAACCATGCATTCTTATACAATCTTGGTAATTAAACAAAAAATATACTTTACTCAGGAGGCAATCCATAACTGTCCACAATTAACTGCCACATGTTCCTGCTTCTCATGGACCATATTTTATAATGATATCAAGTACAAACAGAAGTTATAAATATATATAGTTGTATATATCACAGAATCAAGCACTGATGACTGTTTCACATTTTCAAAAATAAAAGAGAGGAATTACCAAAGGTTAACACAGCCATCTGGTTTAGCAAATTTTGCAAATTGTAATAACTTAACATGGAACTATATTCAAACAAAAATTGTTGTCAGTAATCAAAAATGTAAAAATACTAAAAATTAAATTCATAATTGGTTGAAACAAAATATCCTTGAAGTTAAGTTTTAATATTGCCCTTCCAAACATGTCTTAACCATGGTCTTCGTCTTTGTTTAAATATTGCGAGCAAATAAAATCGATGATAGCCACAGAAAAAGCAACATTAAACAAGAAGAAAACCCTTTTCACCAATACATGGTAATTAAATTTAAAAGGAAGAAGCTATTAAATTGCTACATTTGCAGCATAGCATTTAATGGTGCTGAAACTTGAACAATTTGGAAAGCAGAGCAGGAATCCCTGGACGTTTTTGAAATGTGTTACTAGAGAAAGACAGGAAAGATTATTTGATCTGATCATGTGAGAAATGAGGACATATTACACAGAGCCAAGAAAGACAGGAATATCCTAAATAGAATGAAATGAATAAAGGCAAGCTGGATTGATCACATTTTGCATAGGAACTGCCTTCTAAAACACCATATTAAAGAAAAGATGGAGGGAAGAATAGAAATGACAGGGAGATGAGTTAAAAGACTTAAGCAGCTACTGATGATCTTAAGGAAATGGAAGGATACTGGATATTGAAAGAGGAAAAATTAAATTGCTTGCTCTGTAGAATTCGCTTTGGAAGAAGCTGTGTATCTGCTGTAAGACAGACTGCTGAATGAATGAATTTTTACCAAATTAGCTGTTTACTCAAACTTATTCCGAAAGTACAATTCTTTGTCTCTCACACCAAGAGAACAAATTTCGCAAGCGAGATTTATTAAATGTGAAGTACGCGGTTTGTAGTATTGTGTAACTGCATTTTACCAGTATCCTTCGCAGATGACAAAGTAATTAATAACATATTCTCTGAAGTATCGATTCCGTCACTACTGTCCTCCTCTTTGCGTATACAACCATGCTGCCACTGCCGGGAAGTCCGGGTATTACGATCAACTTCGTAGAGATTTTAAACTTATCATGCCATCTATTGCTCATTGCCGAAGTACGTAAATGACCAGAGAGTAAAAGAGTGTATGGTGGCATAGCATGTAGCATGCTCATGTTGGCCATTCTGTTTACGATTTGAAAATGGATAAATAGAATGGTGTTAATTACAGTTTGAGAGTATTGTAATTTACTTGAACAACTTATAAGCAAAAAAAGTGTGTCAGAAATAGGTGGTACATGTTTATGAGATTCCTTCATTTATATATCAATGTGCAATTGTCAACCGCCATACATAGATGTCACATAATTGAAGTATCGGTGTGTTGCCATGTTTACAGGAATTGTGTTTAGAAATCCCTTTTCCTTTGTCTGCTAATGCATTTTATAAAAGTAACAAATCAGTAGAGAAGTTTATTGATTTGTTATAAGAAGTGTATTTTTTATTGAGATCCCAACACACTGTACGCGTCCTGTGCGATCCCAATTAACTACTTCTTTGTCGCCAGTTTCTAACGTCGTCCTCTGCTGCTCAGATGGCGTATAACATAATTTCGTAGTTGGCATTTTATAAGAGGCTGCTGTTAAATTGAGGTAACAACCGTACGGTATAAAGAGTTGGTGTTCAGTTGAAGGTTGTTCTGTTGCGTTACATGATATCTCAGCACATATATCTGTATTATATTACGTCTGCAGGTAAGGTAGCTGTTTAAATATGGTAATTGTAATTCCCATTTACAAATACTCCATAAATTTTACGTGGGTCGCCATCTTTGCCCTTGTATTTTCGTTAGTATAAATCCGACACCATCCATTAAAATGGCAGTGAGTTTAAATATTGATGATCGGTGGATGCCTTAGAATAAGGCAATTAATATAATCTAGGCACATATAATGCTATATAATATAGTTTGAAATGTAGACGTGCACCCTGCAACTAAAGGCAAATTTTCCTTCCTCTATTTTAGTTTATTGCTACGGAAATTAATAATAGTGGTCTTGACGTAGCTCAGACACGTAATCAGATTTGGATAAATGTAGAGGATGTATTCTTTGTAAAAGATAATTTCGGATAATTTAAATGGAGAACCGTTGTCAGAATGTGATAATACAAGCGGTGTGGTAACTTTTTCGTGTCGTGAAGTAATAGGGTCGTTAAAGAATGTTGCTGGCTATTGACTGTTGTTTAACTGGAAGGCTTTCTCAGGTATGGGATTACGTAAAATACCAATTTTTTATATGGAACTTACCACTCTTTATCTAGATACGGGGTTCAAGTTGGTCCATTGATAATTGCAAACTTATTGATACGCTAGTTATTTTTAGTGTGTGCTGAATTGTATTATTATTTACTGTCCAATTTTTTTTTCTGATGTTTGCATGAAGCAAGTAGGTATTTTTTAATGGTACAGTAGAATTCATCCAGTGTTTCATTTGAAGAGGGATTAAATGTTCCCTTTGGTTAATTTTCCCAGACTGATAAGTCAGAATGTCGCGTATCCATTATATGTAGTTTCATAAGGTAAAGAAATAACAGTACACAGGTTCTGAACTACGTGTCTTCTTGTTTTGCTTAGTAATTTGTCCACAGAACTAAGACTGCGATATTCACTTTAGTGGAGCTTTGGAGACCAACATGTGTGACAGTTAAAGATTTTTAAATTCACATTAAATGCTGTCCAATTTGCTCCTGTGGGTATTGTACTTATTTGTCAGCTTTTATTCATCACACACTGTACACTGTGTGTGTGTGTGTGTGCGCGCGCATGCATGCGAAATGGGTCATTCTATGCAAAATCAGCAGAGCCATCAACATGATCTCCCTGATTTATGTAAAAATTGCAGAGTTATTGGTTACCATAGATGTAAGTATCTATGCCAATTTTGTGCACTTCAGTTGTAAATTTTGAATTGGCAGTGAGGCAAAATATCCATATTTGAGGAATTTTAGGCAGGGCAGAAGTTGTTGCCTTGTAATGTTTTTAAGTCCGACCTTGTTAGGCCTAGAGACCTAAATCACGGTCCTGTAAATCCAATGATATTAATGTACCTTATGTTTATTACTGAAGGTAAAAGTGTTATTATCAGCTTGTTATTGGACCTTGAATTGCTAAATATAGAGCCTAAAACCCCCCCCATCCAGAGAGAAACATTTCACATGCCATTCATTATTCTAGTAGTGCTGTGGATTTTAGCTGGCAGCCTCTTTGTGATCAGTAGCTATAAATTGTTGTGAGAAAAGTCAGAAAGAATATTCATGGAAGGATCTAAAGCTACAGAAAACTCTCATCATTTGTCAGGGTTGTGTCCTTGAAAAATTGTATGAGCTCAGAAACCACATTGCATGAACCTCAAACTCCGAGAAATTGGGTTAGGGTAACAAAATGGATGATAAATGTATAACATAATGACAGACATGTAAAAATTTGTTTTGTTTATTGGTATAATGGCAGTGTTCTTAGTTGAATGTTGCAAGGGTGCTCATACAATTTAGAGTGCACAGTAGAGAGGGGACAGAAGACTTCATGAAGAAAGAGGTGATCTTCAGTTGCCCTGCCTTCTTTTCATACTGTTATGTGCCTACTTATGTGGCTGCATGAGAGCATGCATTTCATGTTTCAATTTCATGGTGCCTATCCATAAAATAGTTAACATAAAACAATGATCAAATAATTTGCCATATGGAGGTGTTCATAGCACTGGTAGTCATCTTGAGGCCTCTCCAAGCAGTAGTGTCAGGATCTTGTCATCTGGTCCTCCAAGCACTCTCCTTTAAGGTCCTTAGTTAACTCAGCAGCATAAAAGTTGAGAATTTGGACATAGCCTCATCAGCTTACCCCAGAACATTATGACCTAACACAAGGATGTATGTCCAGCCATGTGTACGCTGGTCTTTCCAAAATTTTGTGGAAGGGTCACAGTGATGTGTGCAAGAAATTAGTGTATTTAATGGAGCACTGGCCTTAATGCTTACCCTTATCTTCATTTTTCTTGATGAAGTGAATCATTTGTTTGTTTACACCATATTGGCATCTGACCATAGCAGTGCTTGCCGCCCTGTTCCACATATTCCATATATCCACTTTTTCAACAAGAGGTCACTTTCCCATTCATTTTGTTTTGAGGTTAGTTACCCTATCCATATATAATTAAAATATGGGGGCAACTGTTAGTTATAATAATTGTGAGGCATTCGAAGGACATTGTATTGCACAATATCTAGGCTGGTACTGAGTGGGACAGGCAGGCAAAATAGGCAAAAAAATTATGCGTGAACCAGCAGATGAAGACAAACAGCTGTAATAGAAATCTTTACTTTGGTCATGCTGTTAAACACACTGCTACCTCTAGCTGATTTGCTGTCAATGTGTGCCACAGGCTCACATGGTCTTGACCTTTTCATGCTAGAGTTAAATACCTGGAGCTTGCTGAAGAAGAGGGGAGTTTAAATGGCCATCGTTACTGTGCATATTACTCATCATGACTTAGGACACTTAAGTATTTTAAACAGCATATGGAGTGCTGATTGAGACTGGTGTTCAGTGCAAAGGGGTTAACATCATTTAGTATATGTGTATGCCTCATTGCATTTCTTGAGTCCACTTTCATTGCAACTACTGTGCCTAGACATGAAAAATAAACAGGATTGTAGATCATGGAGATGAAGAAAAGTTTCCACCTCATTTGTGTTCTCATCAACAGACGGCATACATCCTAACTACCATAAGGCATGACTGACACATGTAATGCATGCAGTAGTGTCTTTTAAATTTCATATGTGGCTAGTTCTTAACCCTTAGCCGCCAAACGACATATATATATATATATGTAGCGCAGTGAGCCCTTTAAATGGCTGAATGGCCATTAAAGTGGACGGGAGGGGGGGATTTAATTCCAGCATCAAAGGGTTAAGCAGTAGACTGATGAGGCAGAATAAATTTTCCAGCAAACCACCCTTCGTGATGCTGATGGGCTGGGTGTTGAAAATCAAATACAGAGGTTTTTTAATACTAGTTGGGTACATGTTAATTAAATTAAAATATCCAATCAAACAGCTGCCTTGGAGTTGCAGTTTGGTCTCAATAATGACAATCCTTTACATTTCCACTAAGATTGTTCCATGCATTTTTCCATGAGAAGTGGCAAAGAAATTCCACTCTCCTGACACTTCTGAAGTCCTGTTGATACATTGTGAGTTGAAATTTCTGCACTTTCCATATTGAGGTAAGGAACAATCAGAGATATATTGTCTTCATTGGTTGTCCGTAACCTGTAACAGATGAAAATGGAAACGTTGTCCCATTAAATGAGTATATATTTTTTCATCCAGAAGGTAAAATGTCTACAGTGGGCATGTCAGTTGAACAGTGCTCCATCTGCATTAGAAACTGGATGTAAAATGTCATACACCGAAGGTTAAGAAATGTCATTGTCACTGGAAAAGATGAACCAAAATTGTATCTTGTTTCTATAACTGCAGCAGATTTTTGTTCATGTAATTGTAACTTCCATTTATAGCACCTTCAAGATAGGCATTCAGTGCTTATTGTGGAAATGTTATTCATTTTGATAACTACACAGTACACATAAATACATTGCATGAAAAAAATGCAGTTTGTATAGTTACCACTCGGCTTTGTGTGGTTACAGTAGATTTTCAAGGGGTCAGTTGTTGTCTGGCATTATTCCAGTGGTGTCATTGCCTTTGTTGTGCAAAGTACACAGATAAATCTTGGCAGAATTGCGTTTCAGTACACATTCATCTAGTTCACTTTGCATTTCAGTTTATTGAGAAATTCACTTTCTTGTGAATTCGTGAAGGATTTTATACACCATTTGTCAAACAATGTAGCATTGCTTGTTAGGTCAGGAAAAGTGGTTATCGTCCATCTTATTATGTTCTTCAGGCTTTCCTCTGTGCTGTTTGTTAGGATTACAACATTTTCAGGCATAGTTCCATGTCGGTTTTATTAACCAAGTTCACTGATCAGCAGTAGGTATAATGTATAATATAATAATTTTAAAAAAAATAGGAATGAGGTCAACTTTGGCACGTGTTACTTGCAGAAAGCCAAAGCACTGCTACGATGATAAATGTGGAACTGCCTGTGTATGTCAGTTCACACATTTATGCTCTTACGTCAAAATGCGCCCAAGCCAGAATGCTAGTGGAGTAACCTTATGGTATTGCACATTATCATTTATAGCTTCTGAACCAAAGGCAGTCTGACCATGTTATTTGGAACAGCGCTGTGTTGTTGACACGTGAAATATATTCCTAAAAAAATTAAAGGTTTACATAGTTATCTGCTTCAGGCCAAAAGTCACTTTGGTGAGGCTCTGTTGCTTTACATTGAACCGCAGCATGTGCCTTCGTATTGGAACCTCAGTTGCTTCTAAGCATAAAATGAGTGTTGCAGCAGTTTTTACAGGCTGCATTGTTCGGAAAATACTTTTTATTTTTTTGCAGGTTGAATATCTTATACAACTTAATCTACATGAGTGGAGAGCTAAAATTGGAAATTTTACTTCACAGGATCTATAACTGTACCCAATCTGAAAGGGTCAGGTTGAAGAATGTTTTTTTGTGTTTGAACTTGGAATACGTATAGTTTTTGTATTTTACATGATGATGGAAACAGAGCCAACTTATGAAATGTGCTTTAACTTTAAAAAAAAATATATAAAGTTGACAGAAGAAGTCAGGTACATGCCACCTCACTAACACCTTCACAAACATTTATGCTTTCTTGGTTAAAATTTTTTCTTTTGCTTGAAATATGGTTGGACATGACATCTCTTATGTGCATTCTGTTTGTGACATGGCACATCATTTTCTCTGTGTGAAGTTGCACATTTTCATATGTATATCTGTGTGTGTGAGAGAGAGAAAGAGAGAGAGAGACCACAGAAGAAATTAATATACTGTATCTCTTGAATCCTTTGGTTTTCTTAGGAAAAATTAACCTGTTTACAGTATGTTGTCAGAAGGTGAAATATCAGTATGTTTGTTTAATATTAATATCAGTTTCTCTGTTGTTTAATATCTGTGATAAGATTAAAATATTTTTGTGAAATGCTTGTTATGTTGATCTCTTAATATAAAATATTTTTGTGAAATGCTTGTTATGTTGAGCTCTTAATATCTTATCAGGAAACTAGGAATTAGTAGAGTATTGCTTATTGGCATATGCACATTATCAGCCAGCCTTTTGCACTCCTTTCCCTAAGCTATAGAACTGTGGAGCTAACTGGTAATATAGTGAACAGCATCAAAAAATATTCTCTGAACAGTGCAGTACACATACCCTTACTTACTTGAGAACTGCGCTCTTCTGGGTTATTCCACCGCATAATAACCCAGACGAACACAGTTTTAAGCTTCTTCGCAGCAGATACCTGCAATCATGCACGATACTTGTTTTCATTAGTGGAAGATGTTCTTTATGGTAAACAGCTGAATTCAAAGGTAGTTTAAAAAATAAACTGAATATGCAGATATTTAGTACATGAAATTGTGCAACAATAGCTAGCAACGTTTTGAAGCTATTTTCCCTTTTTTTGATGAGGTCTGGTTTTGAATTTAAATTTTTTAAAGAAATTTTGGAATTAGTACTTTGGAGTCATGTGCCCACCTTTGAATTTTAATGTGGCCAGGAAGCTTGATGTTTGCGTTTAGTCAGCTCTTGGTTTTTGGAAGTGATGTATATACAAATAGATTCCAGATATCTGAAATTTCATCTGATAACTTGTATTTGTGGTTTTATTTAAGGCATAGTGTGAAATTTTGTCAATTTGCAGTATACTTAAATTATTTAAATATCTTGTGTGTATCTGTCATTTTGTAAGTTCAGTTGTGAATTATAAAACAGATGAGTCTTCAGTCTTGGTACATATCTTGCAAAATTGTTTGTACTTCGTAGTTCATGACCGTTTTAGAAATGTATGCTATTTCAATAGCTGTACTTGATGTACAAATTTGGAGTGTTGTATTTTCAGTAACTAGTTTTATGGAAGAGGCTTTGTTTTTGTGAAGAAGATGTACATTGTATGATATTTGGTTGTTTACAGCTGATCAGTTTGGTTACAGTGAATTTCTGTGTATTAAATTTAAATGACACTGAACATTGTGTTTTTCTTATTTTCAGGATTGAGCCTATTACAGAGTTCAACAATTTTTGCACTGTGCATAGTTGTGCAACAGAGCCACCGTGATTATTCCAGTGCCCTTTGAAGAAGTGGTGAAAGTGGATACGTGACCCACTAAATATTACACATACAACAATTTGGCCATTATTGGCCCATCATAATCATGATGACAGAAACACGCATCAATTCAAATCATGTGGCAGTTATGCCAGGACTGAACAGCATAAGTAGTCAGAAGGAGTGAGTAGTGATTGCTCTTATCATAAGATAAAAATTGTTGGTTCATAATTTCTAAATTTTTAGTGATGATCGTTTGCGTGTGTGAGAGCGTGTAGTAGCATTCTTCGTATAAGATGTGGCTGGACAGATTTCATTTCCCCACCCAGAATTTGAAGCAGTAGTCATAAGGTTCGTCATACCCGTTGTGTTCATAAACTAACTAGAGTGGATTGTACTTGTCTAACACAACTTTTATTTAATGGTAAAGGTATATATAGTATTTACTACATAAGGTACAACTACATGTTTTGGTGCTTGACAATGGTCATCTTCAGGTTATACATTAAATACTTAGTAAGCAGTTATACGAGACTTATGTGGGCTGTATACAGTAGGAGTTGAGGTGGGCACGAGATATCGTATGTGTCATAGAGGTTGGGAGGTGTGGGTACATGGGGGGACTCTGCTATTATATGTTGCGTCTAAGTTAATTTAGTTAGGTCCGTGGTATCATATATACTTATCTTATACATATACAATATGCAGTATCATACATTGTCAAGTACTGAAACATGTAGTTGTACCTTATGTAGTAAATACTATGTATACCTCTTACCATTAAATAAAAGTTGTGTTAGACAAGTACATATGCCCCACTCTAGTTTGAAGCAGTAGTACTTTGACCATTTTTGCATAGAAATGATGATTGCAATGTTGGATTCCCCAGCATTTGGCTGATAAATGAAATTGCAGATCTGATCTATGATGTATACATTAAAGTGTCAAGTTCTCAGTATTCGTAAACCTGTAAAGAATGTGTATTTACTGTGGTTTGAAGGACTGCAATGGCTGTAACTACTACTAATTGAAACTAACCTCAGTTCTGATACAATATACAAAATTTTGTACAGGTTTGTATTCTTTATTGGAATAGAGGGTAAACCATGGGTGAACTTTCTGATCTGTGTAATCCAGAAACTGCATCTTTTGAAGTACTGATATTTGTGATGCTTAGGATCTGTTTTTAATAGTTCTTTATGCCCTTAAATATTTTGGATTTTAAAGGTGATGGTTCTCTATTTTACACATATGTTAGGATATCAAGGATGATGTGAGGGGTAACTGGGTATAGCTGTCACAGTGTTGCCAGTTGTATAGTTACTAGGGGCACACACAGGCATATACGTTAATTATTCTCAATGTACACAGTGCTATTTCTCATGCTGTTTGTTAAATATTATCTCATGCCAAATTCATATGAGTTGGGTTTTAGAAGTAGCATGCAAGAAGCTGTACACAATTTATTGTTGTTATTTGAGACATCTTCCTTGAGGAAAACTAAGTCAGTTGTGTATTGAATTGTTGCTTTATGATAGGTCCACAAATTTTGCAAATATCTAGGAACCCTCTCCAAATTCTAGGTTGCAGAAAGGTGACATAACATAGGTTTCGTAGTGAGGACCCACTTTTTAGGAGTGACATGTTAAAAACCTCTTGTTATCTTGTGCTTGATGCATGTGAACTGATAAACATTTATATATAGGGGAAGGGGGAACTGCAGTAAGTGGAACACATATATACATATCTTACGCACATATATATATATATATATATATACACACACACACACACACACATATGCATATTTATACATATATATATATATATATATATATAAGGAACACCTCCCCACCCCCACCCCATCCACTGGAAAAATAATAAACAGGAGAACCAATACAACCACAACAGACATTACAACCAGAAGCCTAATCAGTGAACAACAACCCGAAAAAAATAGCCCATGTCACATACTTGACCCTATTATAATTAGAGATAAAAATCAAGTTAGGTACATGATACGAATCACAGCGAAAATTGTAATCCATCTGGGATCCCAAATGCATGCAACCACACTATAAAGAACTTAATGGTTCTTAGCTTAGCCTAAGGATGACTTTTTAAGTCGAAACATGTCGTGTTAGCTCTAACTCATGCCTTTATTGCATAGTTGTGTTGACGGAAATATATATTAATAAAGTGAATATATAGAATCAGTACACAATGGGATGACTTCATTCAAATTGCAGTAAGTATGCTGAAAATATTGGGTGCCACCATACAAAAGTTAGATGTGTGGACAGCAGGCACTTCTGCTTTGAAGTGATTGTAATGATGACTGCCATTAGACTGGTAGTTGTCAGTAAAGTGACATGTCAGTTTAATTGACATTTGAGGACACTGTTGCATGAGTTGTGGGTTTGGAAGATTATGAATTCCTTGTAATTAAATGTATTTAATAAATTAAAAAATTTATAAAATTTCTCTTTGAAACAGTTGTATTTTGTTGAAATTAACCTGGTGCTTCTTGAACTAAGTCAAAATTCATGCACCATCTGAACTTGTACAAGAATGAGAAACATTCTCAGACCTTTAGATTGAATTTGGTACTTCATTATTAAATTCTGTAAGTGCTCATTCGGTGCTTTTTGCCGTAGAATTTATTGTTACTGACACCACATAATGCTGGATACTATTCATATATAGAAGCCTCTTTTTTTTCTACAACATGTATTTCATGTGGAATTTAAAATTGCCATAGAAATATTATTAACTTCCACTCTAAATAAGGAAGTTTGTTTATGACTCTCTTGGAGTTTGAAGACGAAAGTGCATTTGAGTCATAAAATTTATTAATACTGTTGTTGTACCTGCTTAGCCCATTAAATGTTAGTGATTTATTGCAGATAGGTGTTCACATGTATTTTTACATTTTGTATAGCACCCTGAACACTGAAACCAAGAGGTCCTTTCTTACTTCACATGAAAATGAGCATCTGTGTTAGTGGCACTACAGACTGATGTGGCCAAGGGCCTTCTGTTATTTGGGTTTCTGTGTCCTGTCTAGACACTTGGTAGGCTTTCTTGGATATGGATTAACGCCTCGAAGGGCATTTACTTACACCAGACAACATAAATGCAAAAATAATGTATATGTATGTACATGCATACGTTCATTAATTACGTACATAACATACATACATACATATATATTGATATGTGGAGTTGGATTCAGACCTGTGATTTCACCGTTTGAGCTGTGAAGATGGACATACACGACTGTTTTATTTCAGATTTTCTTGTAGTGGTAATCATCCGATTTAAAGACTATGTAATTTATAGCAGGGGTGCACAAATCCTGGGTGCCTGGTCACCCCAAGTGGATCGTGTACGGGATCACCTAATATCTGTGGGTCTCCAGTATGGAACTTGCTTCATGTCATGCTTCTGGGATCCAGAATTTTAGGGTGGTGTGTTTGGTTTGAAAAATCTGTGCTTGCCTGGTATATAGTGTATTTATTTGGACTGCATCCACTGCCAAGTTTAAAATATAAATTCCAAGAATTTTGAGAATTGCAGTCATGCAGCGCCCAAGAGATACTTGCTCTGTAGGGCCTGTTGGACAAGTTGTCCAGTGTGTTGCACATACTGCTCGTCTCTGATAAATATGGCCAAGTTAGATATTTATTTTAACTGAATGGATAAAGCCTTTACAAGGGCCTTGATGATGATGATGATGATGATGACGACAAAGATAACAGTGACATTGACAACAAGAAAACGCACATTTATATGGTAAAATTGTGAGTGCCTGGTATTTGCATAGATGTATTTCTTGAGATGACACAAAATACATGGCTCTTATAGAAAATACTTGCATCAGAATTGTTTGATTTGTAGATTGTATTATAATTTAGAACTTATGGATGCTGTTTGCATATGTATGTGAATTATTAAGATGTTGACTTGTGCTATTGATATAATAAAATTGCGATTGCCTGGTATTTGCGTAGATGTATTTCTTGAGATGACACAAAATACATGGTTCTTATAGAAAATACTTGCTTCAGAATTGTTTGATTTGTAGATTATATTATAATTTAGAACTTATGGTTGCTGTTTGCATATGTATGTGAATTATTAAGATGTTTCCTTTTTTTTTTTACAGTGAAGTTGAAAAAATAGATGATATTGGATGGAAAGCAAAGTTGAAAATTCCACCAAAGGACCGGAGAGTTCAGACAAGTGTGAGTCAACGCTTTTACATGCCTGTGGCTCATTTTAGTTACTTTACTAGAACAATTAAAAAAATGTAGCTGACAATGCTTGTGGACATTTTTTCAAAAACTGTTTGGAAACGGGTTGTTTTTTGTCATGTAAGGAAAGAAAGGTTGATCATAGACAAAGTCCCAAATAGTACATGTTTCTTGTAATACACCATCATTTAGGCTTTGAATATAATTAGTGAGTTCTGTGTTACCTATGTGTATAAGATATCTGGTATTCCTTTGTTCCCAGTGTCGCACTGAAAGAATTTAATTTGTACAAACAAAGTCTAAAAGTAATGAGGTATGAAGTTGTAGACCTGTCACCTTGAAAATTCACATGTGGTATGATACATAATGTAAGTGGTTCTCTTACAGTTTTATGTATAGAGGAGGAACCTTGAACCTCTGTTTCTGAAGGTATCACAGAGAAAGAATGATGAACACAGGAACACAGTTTTGGGAAAATCATTAAATATATCAGAAACAACAAACAAAAATATGTGCATTTTACATTTACAGTTAGCCCTACTGAAATAATAAACATTAAAAAGTTACGTTAATGCCTGCATTGAAATAATTTTATCCCAGAGAAGTATAACTGTTTAGTTCAAAATCTTATGTTTTAGACTGAACAGTGTCAATTACACATTCGCAGTGTTTGTGGCACCTGCCAGTGCTGTGTGCATGAGAGAATGATTTAATGGTTTTGTAAGCAACATGTACAGTAGAATACCAGTATAACGAAATTTTGGGGACCTCGGAAATTAATTTGTTATAGTGAAATTTTGTTATACTGAAATAAGTCAATTCTCAAGAACTCACCGGTTGTTATATCCGTTGCAGGATCTACATTACTTCAACATGAATTTACAGAAAAAAAGCTTAATATTTATTAGATGAGAGGAAAATTAGGATATATATACATGAAGTAATGATATACAGTAATTGCAAGAGGTTTTCTGTAATTTTTCAGCATATCAAATTTTACATTGTACCG
>Ga0136643_10002653_pt1 | contig 23461 bp, 8 predicted proteins | sample TergutLab28metaG_FD_96883 | JGI IMG/M metagenome (GOLD analysis project Ga0136643, IMG submission 96883) | Labiotermes labralis P1 segment gut microbial communities from Petit-Saut dam, French Guiana - Lab288 P1 (version 3) (version 3) | ecosystem: Host-associated > Arthropoda: Insects >... | reverse complement strand
GGAGGAAGGTTAGCTACACCATTACCGGAGGCTGCAGTTAATGTTTTGAGTACTCCTGATGATGGGTGTGGTTGACACTCGAAACATGTAGAGTGAACTTGCAGAATAATAAATAGACTGTTTTGTGTTGCGCCTCGTTGGACAGTTATTAATATAGATCAGCGATGCACGGAACCATAAACATAAAAATCTCTGTCCTTGTAATCACGGAGCTGATGAAAAGGACAGAGATGGTTCTCGATATGTATTGGTTTACTCTCCATTTAACCACCTGGAGTGGCTACTAGCCACAGAAAATATTATTCACTTTAGTCTAAGTGAAATTTTCGAATTACCTACGGAATGTTGATTTCTGGTTCCCTCGCACTTTCATGTGAAAGGACAAATAAACGCGGTAGACGTTGTCTGTATTTTAATATTTAGTTTTACAAATACCGGCCTCAAATCTTAGATATTGTAAGCTGAACAGTGAAAAGGAATTCTGACATATAATCGACTCTTTCCTACTTTCGGAAGATAATTTTGAACTTCTGTATCCTTTTTTAACCTTTCCAACATTGCCAACTAATATTATTAATCACGGTAGTATGAGAGTTTGAGGTATATTCTGATAAAGATATATGCACATGAGTTGTATTAAATGACTATTATGCGAAGTGTCACTTTTTAAAAGAAATTGAATAAATATTGGAAATTTAAATTATGCTCTTAATTTACCAAAACCTGTACACCTTTTACTAAACATTGGTTACTTAATGGGTCGAATCTCATATACTGCAGGTAAAAAATTGGGACTGCTTTAACGTGTTGGTGGAGTAAAGAAATGAACGCAACGACAATCATGAAAATACGAATTACTGACAACATTTTGAAGAGCAAAATTAGTTTTCTTAACATGTGTGATGATACATTTCGTGATTCGCACTGAACACTGTGCCTTCATTATAATGACCACTTGATGAATGTTCTTTGTCGGGATAATCAAACAAAACAAAATTTTAGTAAAAAAAAGGCTGATTCCTTAATATTACGTTGGAACTTACATTTAGTTTCCGGTAGGCATTACATGCTATGCTCTACAATTTAACTTACTTTTGTACCCACATAGGATTACCTGCAGGAACCTACGCTTTTCATTAGCAGCACGCTCGAGTATTCAGCAAAGAAGGTAACGGAGACCTGTCAATAATGCTGTAAAATAAAATCACATTTATGTGAGATTAACCTTTTGGCGCCGGAATTATTTTTTTAATTTTAGCACAGTCTGTAAATAAAATGTGAATAATACAGGAACCAAATATGTTAGAATTATGAAAAAAAAATGCATTTTGAAGAGGAAAAAACGGAGAGTATATACCATGTTTAAAATATTCAGTACCTTTATTTGTTGAATAAATATATAAAATGCAAATTTAGAGGTTAGCGGTGCGGTACGACCATCATAGTTGACTTCAGGCGTCAAAAGGTTAAACAAATTCGCAACAAGACACATCATGCACCTGGCCTTCAAGTAATCTTTCTTCCTCACAGGGAATATCCGGGGGATGTAGACAACAGGGAAGATACTTATGTCAAATCAATATTACTAAAAACAGCCTTTTGTATTGTAGTCGAACCACTTGATATTCACTAGAGGACACACACTTACATCCGGCCCGCTGCCTTTAACTTCCGAAAGATTCGCACGGATGTTTTCTCGTCGTTCTTTAATCACGCGTTGCCCAAAATTCAAAATCAGACCGGTATCGCCGGAATGCAGTGTCGAAGACGATTGACTAAAATGCGTCGCACTATCGATATAGGTTACTCTGTTGGCCAGCCGACATCCATTCTCTAATATGATCCACGCACACCTGCAAAAACGGTCGCTAAGCGGAGAGACCAAGGCAGGATTCGCACAGTGAACAGAACGAAAGTTGACTTGACGAAGAAAGCCTTTATAAAAGAGTGTATATGAGTTTTAAATACAATCCTTACATCTCAAGGAATCTTGGCCCCCGGGGTCGAGCCTGGAATGGGCACCTTCAGTCATTTTATGAAAGAAAATGCTTAAGGCAAGATACTATATTCAAAATAGTTTATGAAACCAGATTATTTAGAATTCTATACGCAGTATTAAGATATCCGGACCGGTACAAATTGAAAAAATGACAAAATGCAGTTAAATTTTATTGAACGAATTAATTAAAGAGAAAATCTCCAGAATAAAATCTGATGTGGGCTCGTTTAAACAACATGCATAGCGATCAGTTTAAACAACATGCATAGCGATCAGTTTAAACAACATGCATAGCGATCAGTTTCCTTTAAAATTTCTGAAGCCAGTTAATTATTTTTTATTTCAAACTTTCGCCTTTCTCTGAATGTTGTATGCTTTCTTCTGGTTATTCCCCGGCGTCTGAATTTTATATGCCGACATTTCGAAACACTCTGTTCCATCTTTATAGGCAGGTAGTTATGAAGGTGGAACAGTCAGACTGTTCCGAAATGTCGGCATATAACATTCAGACGCCGGGGGATTACCCAGAAGAAAGCATACAACAGGTTAATTATTTGTCTAAGTACCAACGTCTTAATTAGCTTAGGTCTCTGGGTTACAACTGCGTCATTCTTTTTTTGCTCTTCAAGAATTACGGCCTAGGATATTCAATTTTTCTTGGACTTTACGTGGTGACGACTGGTAAATATTTATCGACTTTTTGAAGAAAGATACTTCCTCTATTTCCACAATAGGGACCTTCAGGCTAGGACTGATAGATTCCGCAAATTTCGAAGGCTTGTATCTTTACCAGCCACACTAACAGGGCCTACAACTTCGCACAGCAGGGTCTAGTTACTCAAGTTTCTGAAAACCCGAGTTAGGATAACAATATCATGGTTAATGCCATTCAGATACCCTCCTGAAAAAGTTGTATCCGGTGTACAGCCTCTCCCCTTTAACATCGGTCTCCTGTAACCCCAGAGATATTTTGCTAAGATCCTTTTCCCTGTCAAAATATTTCACCCCTTCTTTCCACCCCACTTCAAACCATACATAGACTTTTCCAATAATTTGTGATTTACGAGTATTGACATACTTTAAATTCTGGGCGTGGTTTTAAAATATTTAACTAATTTTCCTTCAAAATTTCATTTCCCAAACTTCCAAGTAGGTTTTATGAAATTTATTTTGCCTTTAGGATTCGTATGGTAAATTAATATCCAGATGGTACACAAATAAATAATAGGAAATTATTGAACACTATACCATATGCAGATGACCAGATTTTAATAGCCACATCAGAAGATGAGCTACAAACAATGGTTTACCACCTAAACCTTACAACAAGAAAATACAAAATGACTATATGTAGTACAAAAATAAAATCAATGGCAATGTGGGGAAACCACATACAGAGGGCAAAAATTGGGATAAACGATAATATTATTGAACAGGTAACAGATTTTAAATACTTGGGGTATCGTATATCAGAATACAATAGTGTTTTAGAAGACAAATTTCAAACATATAACAAAATAAACTGAGCTATGCGTAGACATTTTGGAAAACAAACGAACAAAGAAACAAAATTAAGAACTCACAACATTACAACTAAAGCAGCACTGAAATTTGGATGTGAAGCTTGGGTACTGAGGAAAAGAGAGGAACGACGTTTAGAAGTAGCACAGATGAAATTTTTGAGACACTTACTTGGAAAAACAAAACTAGATAAAGAAAATAATCAATGTGTTAGGGAAAAAACGGGAACACAGAACATAGTAAAGGAAATAAAACAGTACCAAGGAAAGTGGCTACAACACGCACAGAGGATGGACACAAATATAATACCAAAACAAGCATTACAATATCAACCAAAAGGACGAAGGAACATAGGACAACCAAGGAAGAGATGGAGGGATCAACTTTATCTTGAGGATTAAGGAACAGGAAACACGCCTAACCCTTCATGAACATGATGATGATGATGATGATTATGACGAATATCTGGGTGGTTAACACAGCAAACGGAATATTTTACGTTAATCGTACATGTACTTTTACGAAAAAAGTTTTCCGACAATTCTCTAATAATTCCCTAAATTCCATATACATTTTATGGTCAACATTTTTGAAGAGGTAGAATTGAAGAATCAAATTCTGACGTTTTCAGTGTAAATCTCTAAATATTTACAGTGAACATCTTTCTTCTGAATTCCAAAGTTCTGGTCAAAATTAATTTTTCAGAATGCATCTAACCTTCGAAGTTGGATAACAGGAGCTTATGGGGAAAAAAACAATAAAAATAGAAAAATTGACATGTCTAGTTAAACTCGAAATTGGACCAATAAAATGGAAAGCGCTCTCGATTTTAACTCGACAGTTGGTTGGTAAGTGTTAAAGGTTTAATTTATTACTTCGAGCACAAAATTATCTACTTATATTCAAATTTTCAACTTCTTACCATAGAAAATTCACTATGTTTTGATTATAACACAAGAGCAATTTAAACTACACAAGTACGTATTTGCTGTTTGTGTTTATGAATCAGACGTGCCCTGTGAAAACAATGCCAATGTTTCGATGTTGTGTTAGATGGTACATATAGTTTTTTTTTTAATATTAAGAGAATTACGACTAGCTATATGTAGGAAGACATCATATTTATGATGCTTGAACTTCACCGTAATTGAACTAATTACACTCACAACAAACCTTCCCAACTCCCTTAGGTGTTCTACACTATAAACAGAGTAATAATCACATACCCGATATGCATGATTAGTTACGATATAGAGTAGTTACAATATAGTCTCTACACAGTAATGGACACATCTATACTACAATTACTGTGGGAGTTACCGCATAGCCAATTCCGCTGGCCGTGCGGTCTAAGCTTAGGTCTGCAGCTGCTTGATTGCTGTGACTGCGGTTTCGAATCCCGCTCAGGGCATGGATGTTCGTCTCTTGTGTTGGTTGTCTGCTGTGTAGGCAGTTGTCTCTGCGATGAGCTAATCACTAGTACAGAAGAGTCCTACCGGCTGCGTGTATATGTGTATGTGTGTGTGTGTATGAGTATGGGGGTGTCTAAATTTGTGTGGTCTAGAAACTTCAACAATCAGGACACCTAAGGTCCAGGTGGGTTGTTGCGAAGCAGATAAATATCTGGGTTTAGCTTAATAAATATGTTCGAATTTAATGTTTTAGACATTGTGAATAAGTTCATTTTAACTATCGCCTTGATTGTAAACATGGGCTTGCAGAAACACACACACAAATATATATATATATATATAACTGAAGTAGAAGAGAAGTGGTTAAAAATTATTTAAAATGACACAATTATTTCATTATCATATGCAAGTAACTTATACAAGTATCCCAACAATCTGAATTAATTAACTGAGTATTGATATCAAAACTCAATAACGAACTTTTAAAAGTCTTACTCGGTACTACTATATTTATTAACTACCATATGCTTCGCTCTTCACTGTGCCATCTGAGATGATTTTCTCATCGAAGAGCTGAAAAGTTTGGCAACCTAAAATTATATTAATTTTGCAATACTCTTTTACCTGCTGTAGTGTTTTAGCATTTGTATATGGATTATTACCACTACAGAACGGGTTGTACCAACTACAACATTACTACCAAAACACCGATGTACAAAACATTGTGACCCTCAATCCTATTCAGATTTCCGGTTTCGATTATCGATTCAAATCAACCTTGCTTTTCCACAAATGCTGAGCAGTTTCTTGAACATCGCGCAGGTCCTTAAGAGTTACCCTTCGGTCGCTACTTAATTGTATATATATTATAATATATTGCCAATAACGTTTGCTTCATTTTAGTTCTGCTGAAGCATGGGATATAAGAAAGAAAATAAAAAATGAAGAATCTGAAAATCTGTGATTATAGGTGTATTAATTACGTGTCCTTCACATTCCTTGAAGGTTAAATACAGAACAGGTGTAGGATAAAGGATTATGTGCAGATTGTTGGTCGGGACAGATCTTGAAACTAAAGCGAGTGAAAAGATGAGGTGATCACGGTTCTGACTTCTACACTAAGGTGCTTCATTCTAACCTCCACCGGGACAACGGCCATCATAAATGAGATCTAGTGGTATAAGAAAGGGCAAGTCAGTCCCATTACAGGCCTGGAGTGGCCCAGAGGGTTCCAGGAAGTTAAGGTTCCCAGATTACATGACAACGGTACAGAATGTTGGTAAGGTTGTTAGCCTTAAGCACCTGCCGCCTTTACCCCCAGGAAATACTCCTGGTACTCATTTCTGTTAGAGGCTGAGTCGACTCCAGGGCCATAGTGCGATCGGAAGGATTTTATGTCAATGATTTAATGGTATACTGACAGGCAAATAGAAGAATACTGTACTATATCAGTCACTGGCGGGTTTCTACCGTAGCCTTTGCAAGTTACTATGAAGCAGGAACACCGGGACTCTTTCGAAGTTTTCGCCAGTGGAGACCCCTTAAAAAGAGGTTGCCGGCGGAGTTACAATAGTAGCTGCTTTATATTGTGGCTTGTCGTCTAGAGGAGCTTCAAAAGGAGACGTTCGGGACTATTTTTATTCTTCCTCTTTTATACTCGAATTGACTCATAAGAAAGGCAACACTTTGCGATCTATGACACCGTCCTTCCAGATGTCGCAGTCTTCCTTCGGCTCCATTATTCAGAAGGGGCCACGACCGTGCGAGATATCGTCGGTCACACTCTCCATAAAAGCGGTCATTTTCTGAGCAGACAGCTGATACTCCTTTCCTTACACTATAGAGTGTCTCTTACTGTAGAAAGTCTTACTGTGTCTCAAATTCTATTCGCATGACAATTTAATTTCAAAGAAACGTGTGAACTTCAACTCCAGAACACGTTGCAGCTTATTCTGGGCGCCGAAGCGGGTCTGACTTCCTGCATTATCAGCATCGGGCTGGATGAGTCAATTTGAGGTACATTGTTTTGTGCTATGTTATATGAAACAAGTGTGGGAAAGAAAAATATATATATGCTGTTCTAATATGGAAAAAAGTGCGATAAGAAAGTCTAGAATGAGAATCTGGAAGTTGAGATAATTGAGAGCGTAGAAAATGTAGTGTATACCTTTGTAAATAAGAACAAACTAAGATGCGTGTAATCTTTATATGTGAAGATGGAATGAAAAATTTTTAAAAAATAAATTCTTACGTATAATGAAGAAATAACGAGCAAGAAAACAACTTGTAATAAGATTATGAAACTGAACATGTAAGCAAAATATATGGGTAAGGGGCTTTACAGTGAAAAACCATATGGAAAGTCGTGAGCAAAATCGATATTATATGGACGTTTAGAACTTTCAAAAAACAATATTTTTATTGGGAGGTAATTTGGATTATATGAAAAAAAAATATATAATACACAGAAGAAATAGCATAACTTGAACAATATACATTACTAAATAAATGTATTTGATGTGTAGTAAAGTACTTATGTGACAGCCAAATAAATATACTTGGGTCTCAAACAGAAAAGTTTCATTTTAATTTCAGTTTTATATTCTTATTTTAACTTCCACGCTTTACATACGTCTGCATCCTTATCTGTCTGCACCTTCATACGATCCTGGAAATGTGTATCCGTACAGCCTGTTGTCTTTCAATACCTTCTTTCTGACTAATTTTAGAAACTGCAGCTTCATTACTGGTAACTACACGCTTGTTTAATCTCGGAAAGGTTACGATTTTTCATAATCTTTTTTGAGGCAGACAAAATTAGCCGGAGATAATGAAGTTACTCTATACTGGATTTCTCTCTCTCACACACACACTCACATAAACGCTCACACTCACACTCACACATACACACTCACACACACACACTCACATACACGCTCACACACACACACATACTCACATACACGCTCACACTCACACTCACACATACACACTCACACACACATATACACACACCCACACACATACATACACACACACACACTCACACATAAATATATACACACATATATACACACACACACACACTCACACAAACTCACACACACTCACACAAACTCACACACACTCACATCGTACTCATCGTCGTGTTTAGGCAGTAAGGACAGACATCATTATACCCATTTTCAACAAGCAAACACATACGATTAAATTAATACTGAGAGGCTTCCAAACGGCTAGAAGGATAAATCTGAGATGGACCATAAATTTTATCAGAGAGAACTAATAGTAGTAATAGTAGTATTTGTTGTTGTTGTTGTTGTAATAGTAGTATTTGTAGTAGTAGTGTTTATTACTTAATTGCATTTTAACGTATTTTACCCTTTGAAATATTACGGATAAGAATATAAGAAGAAGGAAAAGAGAAGCAGTGACAGTAAAGAGAGAAACTGCATTTAATGAAAGAGTAAAAATGTAGGGCTGTAAGCTGAGGCAGTCCGTATACCGCTACGGTAAGAGCAATTTGTATGCAACGTGGGACACAAAACCCAAGAGTGAAGTTCATGTATTTTACATATGTGATCCTCTACATCCAACCTACAGCCAGCTCATTTTATGTCCAACTAGACGGCAGATTTATTATATCTGTTTAGGGAACTGAGTAGTCTTACGGTAATTTACACCTGTTGTGCCTACAATATAACCAGAAGTAAAATGTACTTCTGGTAACAAGCGGTGTTTATTAACAGAATATTACGAAACACATAAACACACTGTGCAACAAATTGCAGTGTTTCTTGATGGTAAAACACATGGTAAATATTTTACACCGGGATTTAAACATTTCATTAGATTCTTTGGGAGAAATACTGTGAAAATGTGAAATGAAAATTCCTGTTTGATAATCGTATCCAGTGGCAGGATACAAGATTTTCAGCCTCCTACAACCTGAAATTTGACTTTTAGTTACATTTCTTATCGTAAAATATGGGCAATTTTAGAATTTCATTTTCAAAGTTTACAAACGCCAAATCCTCGGATATCATCATTAGGTGATTTAGCATTCGTTCTTGAACTATCTTAGGGAAGACTGGAAGGAAATGTGGTTAGATGCTAAATTTAACATTAGTTATTTTATTGACAGTACTGTATCAACAATTGCTCTGAAAGTGAATGTGAAGCGATGTTGAGACGAAGACTGCCGCCGCGACGCCACTCCGATCGTCAAGGGAATAGTCATCCACTTTACGTACGCTAAGTGATTCCCGTTTTCCCTCACTTCGGGTACCACGAAAACCCGCACACCGCGCATACGTGGGCATCCATGTTTAATGGTTGGTGATTTCGTATTCAACTGACGTCCCCGCTCTACGGATATACGCCACATATTCGTATATGTACTCATTATATCAAGAAATCTGTATTCAATATAGGTTTGCCGGTTGATAGCAGCTGTTGAATATCGTCTTCCTGATACGTTTACTTTGTCATATTGCATGTCAGACGTGCCTTTCATAAAGGAGATTGAAATTCAATATTGTCGTTGGCTCCCGCTTTTGATAAACATTGCGTATTGATAAAAAGCAACAATATCATACTTAGATTGCGTGGAACTACTGGCGGTTCCTTAAAGCAGTATTAAGTTAGAATCACTTGTTATTTAACGACGTCTTTTTACTCGGTATCAATTCTTGGCATTCTCGAGAGAGATCAGCATCAACCCACTCCCCTAACTTTGAAGATTTCAGATGATGCTGAAGTCAATAATCGACGACATTATGGTTGTTGAGTTCATGATACTTTACAGAATTGGTCTGGTACACCGGGGTGCTGATAAGTCCTTAGCCCGACCAAGAAGGAAACAAGCTCTGAAGCATGTCAGGAACGCGCGCTATTGCAACAACATCGAGACGCGAGCTGATAACAAGTTTTTCTTTTCTGCAAGGCAAGGCGCCGAAGGAAATTCACCACATTCTGAAAGAAACATAAAAATATTGTCTATTTTACTATTTGAATAAATCTGAAATTTGTGCAAGTTTCGCGTGCTTCTGTAAGCAAAAAAAATCATATCAACTTCTGACATTAAAATTTGATCTTTCTAATGCACATGTATTAAGTTTTCGGTGACCTATAAAATAAAAGTTTAAATACTGTTTAGGTAGATATAAAACTTGAATTCCTTAAGGAGTTGTACTTAAATGTATTTTAACACACAGCACACAGTCGAATTATCTACCCGCGTAACGAAGACTTACAATATAGCCTACATCAGCATAGAACAGGTTATGAAGGCACAGAGAGGGTGTAGAGATATAGCTGTACTCTTTATTTAATGTCCGCGTTAGATGGAGGTGTGTGGCCAATCTCACGTCCCGACCGCTTAACTCTGGGAAAGAAATCCTGTACCTATTCTACGCGAAGCTCTGGGCGAGAGCGGAGAAACTTGTACAAACCGAGTTTCGAAACCGGACAGCCCATCGAGAATCTTTATACCTACCACGCTATCCCAGTCCATTACTAAAGTACAGTACCAGCATAAACCTGAAATAAATGAGAACAGCCTACCGAAGAAGAAGAAGACGGAGAGAACAAAAGTTATTTGTTTTCCCCCCATGCACTTTATGTGTCTTTAGCTATTGTCCTTAAGCATCAGGAAAATAATTTTTCATGTTTTCAATTTTTAATTCTTTAAATGTGGCATGGAATGTCCTTTTATTACGTATTCAGACTGGATGGAACTTAAAAATATATTTAGTGTCATGCTGGAACGCAGTATGTAAACATTTCATAAAGTAATTAAGGAAACAAATTAGACTTCAATTACAAAAGCCGATGCACCAGTCCACATCCGAACCTGATTATTCCCAAATACATCTGTTACATTTTCTCGTAATAACCATTTAATTCATAAGAAATATTTTAAGTAAAAATAATGTGATAGTACATTGCAATTTGATGACATACATCGAAATAAACAATACTACAGAAAGTAACATTATTTCTATGGTAAAACCAACTATATGTACCAAGTATCAAATTTATTTTATTTTGAAATGACACTCTACATGTTTCGGACGGTCTTTCTGTCCCTCACCTCCTGGTGAGGGACAGAAAGACCTTAATAACATGTAAAGTGTCATTTCAAAATAAAATAAATTTGATACATTGGTACATATAGTTGGTTTTACTATAGAAATAATATTAAGATGCACAACCCTATGAAGGTCAAAATTACAGAAAGTAATATTACTGAAAAAAAAATCTGATATATATATATATGTATATCATTTCCAGAACTTACAGTAAAAGTGTCTTTCTTTTTCTCTCAGTAATCTGAATCCATAACTCAGGACCACTTTCCTTGGATAGACGATATTACAACATTAATTTTTGTACCACTATTGTTATGAAAATTTTCTGTAGGGAAAGGAACAGTTTGTTAGATTGGGCGCTTTAGTAAGTAAATCACGACTTCAGTTTCGTGTGAAATATTTTAATTAATTAAGTTATTTTTAACTATTTTGATTGTGTTAATTGCCCTTAATGTTAATATTATATGTAATTAATCTGTAAGCAGTTTTTCCTAATGGCACAAAATTCCCTACTGAGTCAGGGTCTCCTGAGTATCGATACTTCACTATCGCACTCATTTAGACATAACACACAAGTAAGTCTCCTCTTGACGAGTGATCAGCCCGAAGCAGAGACCTCTACATGACAACACACAACACCCACAAGAGACAAATAGACATCCATGCCACCGGTGGGATTCGAAACCACAATCCCAGCAAGCTAGCGGCCGCAGACACACGCCTTAGAATTCATAGCCACGGGGATCGGCTAATTGTTTGAACAATAGTGTTTAAATATTGAGTTTAGGTGCTTAATCTGCTATAAATCTATTTTTGTCTGTGTTTATGTATGCGTGTGTGTGTGTGTATGTGTGTGTTTGTATGTATGTGTATGTGTGTATGTGGTATGTATGTGTGTGTGTTTGTGTGTGTAGGTGTTTGTGCTGTGTATGTGTGTATAGGTGTGTGTATGTGTGGTGTGTGTGTGTGTGTATGTGTATGTATATGTGTGTGTTTGCGTGTATATGTGTGTGTATATATGTGTATATTTGTGGTGTGTATGTGTGTGGTATATATGTGTGTATTTGTGTGTGTCTGTATGTGTGTGTTTGTGTGTGTGTGTGTGTCTTCATGTGAATTTTGTTATATGTATGTTATGCCTGCTAAAATACTGGACGTTACCCTGTTAAATGAGTAAGCTAAAGGTTCATAATTAAATTGTTATTATTACTATTATTGTTACCACTATTAAAATCGCCATTAGTAGTACTTGTATCATTCCCCACTGCTGTCAGTAGAAACTTTTTCACTGTAGTCCTTCCATCTTGGAATTCGCATTTATTGTAAGCAATTAACTGTCTTCGTGCACGGAATTAGGAAAATACATTGAAAATGTTGCCTGTCATGTGGTACCATATGATATTAGAATAATATTTACTGTACCCTTTATAAAATTCCATACACTTATTTATTTATTTTATTGTTTATTTATTTATATTCCTGGGCCTATTCTAATTTACGCAACTGTCAGAGGAGAAAGGAATTTTAAATCTTCTACTACTAAGCAAAAAAAGCTCATATATTAGAAATTAATTGTTCGTGAATCTCCACAATTTCCGCGGAGGTAAATGTTTGTTTGACATTTGGTTTTTCACTTCTTTACAAATATTCCGCCGACGTGAAAAAAACCAGTGTAATAAATTAATAGGTCTTATGTGGTAGGTTAATATTTTCACATCTTACAGAGTGGACCCGGTAGCTCAGTAGGTATAGCGACTGACTACGGGCTGGAAGGTCCGGGATCGAATTCCGGTGGGGACGAGATTTTCCGCCCGTCCAGACCGACCCTGGGGCCCACCCAGCCTCCTGTAAAATGGGTACCGGGTCTTCCCGGGGGTATCGTGCGGCTGACCACTCACCCCCTTCTAGTGCCGCGGTCATGGAAGAGTAGAGCTATATCTGTACCCACCCTCTGGGCCACACCGGGCCTGTAACGGGATCATTTTACTTTTACCTCTACTCCCTACAGTAGTTCGTGCATAACCCGAAGAAGCGATCCGATGTTACATACGATTACAACCTCAAGGCATTACAATTCAAGTAAACAAACCAAATTGCTCCTCATCCCAACATCGAAACCTCCGCTGTGAATGGAAGAAGATTATTCAGTTTTAATTAGGCTAGCACTTCCACATGACTGTAAAATGTACGCGAGTCTGTGAGGGGGAGTATAAATTTGCTACACCGCCATTAGAACTTCTGAATTACTAATTATCCTTGTTCTTACGATGCACCTTCTACTGTTACGTCACTTGATATTTTAAGATAATGAAAGTAATCATATGAAGTTTTTTGGTCAAATAAAATGACTTTAAATATAACAACTTGCAACTGCTGACTTGATAATATAAGACTGCGTTTTAAGAAGAGCTGTGAAGGATAGGAAGACGTAGGACCATGAAGGAATATGATACATAAATTACGCGTTCCATATTTTAATGTGCGTCATTATACACGTAATATTGTCACTTTATTCTTTTACTCACTTCCTTACTGGTAACAGCCGTCTAAACAGCTGGCTCATTCAAATTATTTCACATATTCTGTAATAATAGGCAAATTATTTTTATCGATTCATGTGAATTTGTACCGATAATGAACCTTTTAAAATCCGGCAATTACTTTACGTACCGCCAGGCTTAGCATTCAAAAATTCTACAAGGTTCTCACATTGCGTTTATGTGTTTGGCGCGGATTTCAAAACAAACAGCGACTTTTTCCTTACACATCGTTAGCAGACTGGTATTGTATAACCGAGGTGGAAAGTGTTTACTGCTCGGTACGCACTGAGTCCTTATATAAAACAGATACATTTAATCTTTAAAAGATTAATAAAGACGTAGCAGAGAAAAATGTAGCTTAGTGCGTTCTTAAATTCTGGAATTGAAGGACGTGACTGTTCAGATTGAAGAACCTGTCGCTGTTTACGAGAGTAAGAGATCCCACTGTCCAAATGTATAGAAAGTTAACTGGCACACAAAGTCAGAGAGATTGCCAAATAGAACTTAACAATCTCTTCTCCTGAATGGTATTTAATCCCTTCTGAACCTATCCTGGCTCAACAAGTCTATTGTGCGTAATATTAATTAACAGTATATATTGCATATTAATCTGTTATAATCATGAATTATTTTCTATTTTTTGTTTGTACACTAAAAATAATATTTTGAATCAACAGGAGGATTTAGAGCACTACATAAGAATAAACTGTAAAATTTTTAATCTTGGAATATGTTGATAGACTTCGTACCCTTTCTGTATATTGAGAGAACTAACAAAACTTTGTTATGGTTGCCGGCAGCACGTATGTCAAATTGAACTCTTTGTCACGTGGTCTTAGATTGATGAAATGCAGGATGATGATAGGTTCCTTGTGAGTTTGTAAAATACTTGAAACTTTTTGGTAAGAAACCCTGAAAGAACACCTTGTTAGATACAGGCTCAATTGTAAGTATGATATTCAGTAGGAACTTAAACATAAGACATAGTTTTGTGAATTATATTAAACTGGCACACGATGGAAACGAATTGCAGGCCCTTAAGAACACAGTAGCGAAAAAGTTATTTTCTTAAATTAAGAAGGATATCATGAAAGTTTCTGCGTTTTTCGGCCCTTAAAGTGGAATCCTGGCGGGTGGAAATAATTCGTTTGAGAAGTATCAAACAGGGATCTGTTCTGAATTAAGATAATTTTAATAAGACACGATTTATAGGGTATATAATACATGAAGCTTATACAAGAATTAAATACAGCGTTTGGGAGACCTCTGTCTTAGGTTTTGCTCAATGAAGAGGCAACTGGAACTGAAATGATTAATCTTTCAACCAAAATTTGTCACTATTTGTCACGTCACGTGATATTCCCTGGTATTTACGGAATTTTAAAGGAAAAAGATCGTTGGTTGGATTGTAATTTAGCGCTTGTGGATGTGAAGAAGAAGAACAAAACACTGGCCTTGTCTGAACCGATGGATTTGCCCATAAAACAGTACAACAAACAGTACAAAACTAGTATAATCCTCTCTTGCGGGAAGAATAGAAAAATTATTCTTTGCTGTCTCTGTTATTTTTTTCCCTTCCGCTTCGATTTGCTTCGTTTAATGTCTTATTAAGTCTCCTGTACTATTTGTCTTGTCCTTTCCGTTCGCATTTATGTGCACGTGAGAAAGCTGTCGATTTATATTGTGCACAGATATAATCGCGGTAAACTGAACAATATTGACGTTTCTGGCTGCTGAGTGTCAGTCTGAGCATGACTGCTGACATACCGCTTTAGTGAACTGCGCAGATTCCGAGCGACTAACACGAAGGGCCTTATGACACGGCCAACCAGCGAAATGAAAGAGATTCAAAAGAGAGAATCAATTTTCTTTTTGTAAGATTTTATTGTTGTATTTACACACGCATTATGGAACATTTCTATCATTAGCTCGCATTATATAGCTGCTAATAATTGGCCCAGTGGTGGATAGAGGCAAATAATGTCTATATGAGTAAATGTCTTGGCATTTGCCTTGGTGGATTAAGAAAGACTGGTAAAAATAATCTAATTCTTTGAGATCTTCGGTGTTTAGGGATTTTACGCAGCGTGGACTGGTAGAATGTTACCGACGTTTCGGGACAATCAGTCCCATCGTCAAGTGTCAAGCAGTTCAAGAATATATGCTCCGTAAAATTCCAGAAAAACGAAGGTATCATATATACCGTGACGGAAGTCTGAAACCACACAATCATTTTTTTTAGCGATCTCTGACCTCCCGAATGAAAAAGAGCAACTTTATCGTCACATTTACTATTATCGATATTGTACTTTTTACAAAGTAATATATCTGCTAGAGTGTTAACATAATACTATACTTCCTGTGGCGTTGCGGCCCCACGCGGGCCACGGCCTCCTCATTCTTGAGGTTTCAAGGTCACACACAACAACGCACCAAATTCGGTAGGACTCCTCTGGACGAGTGATTGGCTCGTCGCAGAGACTTCTACCTGACAACACACAACAATCACAAGAGACAAACATCCATCTCCCGACGAGATTCGAACCCACAATCTCAGCAATAGAATGGCCACTGGGACCGGCTATAATACTATTTTTGTTTACCAATTCAGTACAGTTGTTTCTTATTCTGTTGCTATAGTTGGTGCATAGTTATAACATCGAAGAAAAATTACGGAAGAAACGCGAAGAACATATTGCCAGAAGAAAACAAATAGAAGTTATGTTTGTAAAAGTAATTAACACAATTTGGTTGATAATATGGAAGCAATTAAAAACAACAATTGCAATTCTGATGTGAAGTAAAGGTAAAATTGTTACTGTGCGTATTTCAGCAACTCGATAAAAAGTGATATCAAAGTTCAGACATCTTGCTTCAGACATTCCTAATCTCGGCACTGTATACAGGTTACTGCTCAACTCAACACCCTGGCTGCATTTGCCCCAGGTAAAGAAAACCCGTGTGCACTGTATAGGAAGCTGTGTAGACCTTAGATCCGAGAGAGCAGAAAAATGTTGGCGCCTACAGTGAAACGAAAGACGATTCCCTTTAGACGTCCAGGCACGTGGCCTAAGCACAAATAACGTACGTAACTGAGCGCTTCCGACTGTCCAGTGTATTATTAGTAGAAAACATATAAATATAAAAGCGAGTAAATAACAGGGAACAAAATACTAAACTTTTCTAAACAAGACCGTTAACGATCTGTTTATCCAAAAGTATTTAAGTCGGATGACACATTCATTATAAAGACGAAAACTATGCATAACTGCTACGAGGTAAAGAAGAATAAACAGAAACCAAAGCCATTGGAGCAAGTTTAGTTTCAAAGTAAATATTTTCAGAACACGTGTAAGGCATAATCCATTACACAGAATAGTCGATCTGTTCCTACGTCTTCAGAAATGTTCATGGTATTTCTTCTCCCAGCGAAATTCTGTCACCCACTCACGTTAGTTCCAAGAATTTCTTACCCTTCACTTCCTCGGATGTCGGGTTAGGTAATGCTATCAACAGCGTTTTACTGTAGAGTTCTACTGAAATAGGAATTTGTTCTTAACCATTTCCAATATTTTCGGTATGCTCTTACTCTGAGCGCTCCACATCCTAAGATGGAGGTTCCACGTTCCTCCAAAATGACGCTAAATAATTGCAAATAGACATAACTTCATAATCCAAACCCTTAAAACTTCATCAAAAAGGCTGTAAAAACCTCATCACTATAGTGTACACTCTCTACAGCAATATGTTTTCAGAACGAACTCTTTTTTATTTATATCGGCCAGTGTCAAATTACACTTCGTAAAGAACATAAAAACTTTCAAAATTTCCAAATACAGTCCTAGAGAAGGGTGGAGAAGATCATATGGACGGATCGTGTAATAAAGAAGTATTACACAGAGGCAAGGAGGAAAGGAACATCCTACATACAATAAAACGAAAGAAGGCCGACTGAATTGGTTACATTTTGTGTAGGAATTGCCTTTAAAACTCGTTGTTGAAATAAAGATAGAAGGAACGGGAAGGTGAGGAATGAAACATAAGCAGCTACTGGATGACTTTAAGGCAACTAGAAGATGCTGGAAGCTGAAAGAAGAAGCACTAGATCGCACTATCCGAAGAACTTGTTTTGGAAAAGGCTCTGGACCTGTCTTAAGACAGAACTCCTAATGATGGAGGTCGGGGTCTTTCTAACATACGACAAGCCCGTGTCAAATTCTGCTCCGTAAACATGAACTTGCTGCTTGTTAATATACTGCAATATAGGCTATATTTGAATCGTGTTTTTTTAAAGAAGGCATCACGAAATGCTAGAATGAATGTATAATAAAATTAACTATATATGTCAGCAGTATCTTTATTTTATACATGAAGCTACATGTTTCGACCCATCAGTCGGTCATCTTCAGGCCTACATAGCAGACTAAAGTCCACAGCACCAATGACTTAGTTTGTTATGTAGACCTGAAGATGACCAACTGATGAGTCGAAACATGTAGCATTATGTTTAAATAAAAAAGGTAGTGCTGACGTATATAATTAAATTTGTTATGCATTGAATCATGTTTTGGTGCGATGAATATTTAGAAGAATATAGTTATAATTGATTTCCTAACCTATGTATTGTGAAATGTGCAGTGTAATTGGTTTCGAAATACTGGGTTTTTGTCAGCAACAAATTAAAAGTAAGGGCAATGAGACGTGAAAAACCTCAAATAGCGGGTATGGAAAACCTGAACAGTACTTAGAACACGTCTTCCATTTTACTTTTCCGTAGCTGCGCATTTTATGTTCGATGCTCAAAAAACCAGCCATGCAGAAAATTGATAATGTCGGTCGCGTTAAGCTGCATGATGAGGACCATATGTTCCCCTCACCTTTTCGCTGCACACACAACATATTTATCGAAAAATGGCAAAAATCATATAGAGCACGGACACGTAAACATGGCATACATATGTTCTGCTGTCAGAGTTATAGTGCAAGAAGGTTTCGTCAGCCTGTCGGTCTCAATACGAAAAATTTAATCTTCTTCTTCAGTGCTCCAACACATTACTTCAATTCGCAAGTCTGGCGCTTTCAGTGAGGTCAGATGACCATAAACGGAGGCTTTCAGTACGTATGAAGCATACAGTGTTAGGTTTGCTCCATCCAACTAACGTAACTAAACACTGAAGATTTTCTTTCGTGGTATTACCTGACACACAATTTTCTTTTGCTTTACTTAGTGATGCTATCGTATCCATGCGGTGATGTAGGTAAAAATTTTCAATGGATATCTTCGTGTTTTGTTGTTACCTGAAATATGTCTTGAATTTGTACATTACGACAAAGAACGTGTACTGTAAATTTTTCGCTAACAGCAATGTACTTGTATGAAAATGCTCGTAACTAAGTAACGGTTGATAATTCAGCGTCTGTTGATACTGTATTATGACTCATAACATCATACTAAAGTTGGGCACAACTTGTGGGGCTTAGCCTGTACATTTGCATGCCCTCACCACCATGTACACACTGTCATTAATATAAATACAGTGTCACCAACTGTACACAAACGAACTTTAACAATATCACATTTCATTCACAAACGTACTTTCAGCTTATTTTGATAAATTCGATTACTTTCCGGGAAGAATTATTTGTAACATACAAGATATATTGGCATATCACCATGTTATTCTTACATATATAAAATTGGTAGTAGCGTTATGAATGTGGACCGGATTAGCGTAGTCGGTACAGAGACTTACAACGAGCTAGAGAGCCCGGGGGCCGAATCCTGGTAGAGGCGAGATTTGCCGCACCCTCCAGACCGGTCCTGCCGCCGACCCAGCCTTCTACACAATGGGTACCGGTTCATTCCCAACTAGAACAGAGGCTTAAAAAAATATAGAGCTATATCTCTATTCTCTTTTGAGCCTTCGTAGCCTGTTCTAGTGTGAACTGTACCTTTAACTTAAGGGCATTATGAATATTTTAAAATCTCATAAATATACATAACAAAAGAATAATAATAATTATTATTATTATTATAATACAGACACAAAGTACAAAATATGCTAAATATTCCATTCAACAAAATACTTCTGTTACTTTCCCCCTCACAGCACTAATTATTGATTTACATAACTTATTGTGGCAGGGGCCTTAGTTCAGGTCGGATTTACCCATTGCCCACGACATAGGATTTTCTTACCCGTGGTGGCAATTAAAAGAGAAATTTTTAAATCGTTTCCTGATTAAACCGAGAAAAAATTAAAAGAAGCTATTAAAAATCTGAGATCCGATTTATGGGGACATAATTACCAATTAATATTTTAAATATGATAAAAATAGCGACACCCTAGCCTAGATTATAAATCATATTTTCTTTTACTCTTTTACTATTATTATCAGAGTATTTCTCTTCAAAAAATGTATAGAAAAGTACACTGGTATAATTATATATGTATACTTAAGCATTCTTCTTTTTGCCTACTGAATTTCATGTTGCTCGCTTGAAGATCAATTGTTACGAAATTTGTCCGCACTACATAAGAGTTTGAGAATGTCTGCCTAACTGTTAAGGTGGCCCATATAACCCTAACAGACCCTTTGTTTCAGCACATTTATGAAAATTAATATCTACCCCCGAGTTATGTCCCTACATACTGATTATAACAGGCGGTTCGGAGCACTCCGTCATTAGAACATGTCGCTTGAATGCAGAGGTATTTGATCCATACTGCCGAAGAAAGACCATTAGCCTCCCGTTACATTAAACGTAAATACAACGTACACTTTATATAATGAAGGGGTCATATCGATCCAGCTGTCAACTTTTACTATCACGGCTGAAGTTAGTGAGGCTCCACCGTTACGTGCAACAAATGTGTGCAATGTTGTCAACGTCTGTGTGTACATTTGATAATACAAATTTTATATTTATTACTGGCTTCTTACGTGTCTGGTGAGAATGAAGAGTTTGTTTGAAATTCGTGAGGATTTTCCTCGTTATCTGACTGATATTGAGGAGCTGATTATTAATTGGCTAATCATTGGTTTTATTTTAGAATCTCATAAAACCCGAAAAATCCTTCTCGTAGTCTACTGCTAGCTTCAATTTAAATTTCATATCGGACCTTAAGAATAAAAATAGAACCAGCCTGGTGAAATCCTGTTCCTCCCAGTAAAAACACCGTTCACAAATTGGAAGACAAAACACTCAGGTAAAGTACCTATGAAGTTACTGCTTTACCCAATTGTTTAGCTTTTGTGTTAAAACTTCCTAACATCACATACTAATTCTTCGTAAGATGTTTCCTTAAAATACGAACAGGGAATATTTATATCTCTTCCTTCTGAGGTTTATATCATATACTCTTAATAAATCCTTACTTAATGCTTATAATTATAGATTCTAGGTGTAAATTATATCAGTGTTACACGTGTCCCTGAAAAAGACTTCTTCAGGATGTGATCTATGGAGGGACAATTTAAGCTTATGAATCATAACAAATATTAAGTGCTTTGGAAGTAATAAACACAGAATTACTTTTGTCTTTTAAGACAGGATGTTTGAAGAACAGGATCCAAGTGAATAAGTAAATCGTAAATTATTAATAAGCTGTATCACTTATATACTTCCTATGAAGGGTAAAATCTTCAAGGAAATGAAGCCGTGTTAATTGGCAGTTTATTTCGTAGGATGTTGCTGTCTTCCTTCCCAGAACAGGTTTGTCGATAGTTATACACATATATGTACACACACACACACACTTTTATTTATATATATATATATATTATAATAAGACTGGAATATACCACCAAATTTTCCAGTAAATAAGCGTTATTTTCCACAAAGTTATTTTACATATATTTGAAATTTTTTCACACTTTGACCAAAATCCCTCCTTTCCCGTTTGACATCTGTCGGCCTTCGTGTGCCGGCTCGAAACCTGAAGGTTTTTATTTTGTTTAATGATGGTTATGAACGTCTCAACTCTCTGTCTGATAGAAGCCCATCATTCGCCAATAAATTTGTTTTGAGATATTGGCATATTTAGGGAAAACCAGTTTAGATTGATTGTTTGGGGAATTAATTACCCTAATTATGTGTCACGAAGAATTCTTTGTTCTTGTTTTTACTATATTATTGGTATTATTAGGCTCTTTGCCTTTCTCCAATCACATGGTTTTCCTCTTTACTATAAAAATTGATATTATTTATTTTATTATTTTACTCCATATTGCGTGGTAAAATGTACATCAATCCCTGGAAAAGTAATTTCTTTTAAAAAAATTGTTATTTCTATTATCGCCATTTCATAACAAGTATTTTTAATACGGATATACTAAAAAAACAATTTGTTGATGCAGAGAAAATACTTTTTATTATGGTGCTGTAATTATCTGTTATTGCCCTTATAATTCTTTACGATACACTCAATATTATCATGTATTATTATTCTAATTTTTTTCATCTTTGGTATTAAGTAAATGTAATTCCATAATCTGTTTTTTTTTTAATTTATATTCCAATTTTGTTTATGTCTCCCTTTGTTGTTGTTTCCCCTTTTATTTGGATGTTAAGAGTATTGGGTCAGAACATATATAATAAAGATTTTATTTCTTATAATTATTCCATCATACCGATTACAGACTATATATTGCCAGGCACTTATTTTGGGTTTCATTTGGACCCTAACGGTTACTTTTCCTTCTCTGTAGACCAAATATGCCTCTGGTACTAGAAATTCATTTACTTCCTACGGACGCCAGTAAGCTTGAATGCACGCAGCGGAAGTACGCATGATTTCTCTCGTCGTTTTTTCAGCCACTTACCAAAACTCTGCTAATGTCAGGATGTGCCACACGGACGCAATTTCTCTTATTTATGTCGACAGTTTCTTAAAATTCCGCCCTTCTTTTTGGATGTGGTCAGTCTTCGGGTCCGACTCGAAACCTCAGAGATTTTATTTTGTTTAATATTTATTCTAAACCTCGTAGCTGTCGTTCTGCTAAAAGCGCTTCGGTCGCTAATGCAATCAATAAAGATACTTGAATATACAAGGGAAATCTACTTTGCCTAATGATTTATTAAGTTAATTATGCTATTTATAAAGCACGAAAAATGTTGCTGCGTGTTGTTGTAGTTAGAATAGTTTTAGGAGCTTTCGAAAAATTGTGAAAAGTTACTATTAGCTTCGTCATGTCTGTCCGTTCGTCCGTCTATCCGTCCTTCGGTCAACATAGAACAACTCGGCTCCCACTGGACGGATTTTCATGAAATTTGATATTTGAATACTTTTCGAAATCCTGTCCAGAAAATACAAGATTTATTATAATCGGACGAGAATAACGGTTACTTTACATGAAGACCAATATACATTTTTTATCATATCTCACTCAGTTCTTCTTCGAATTAAACATTTTCTGACAACATTTGTAGAGAAAATCGAAACACATTTTCAGTAACTATTTTTTTAAAATCGTGCCGTTACGTGGAAAAATATTGTAGAGCGGGCCGGCCACAATTGACAATATGGTGCATGTGCACTGCATGCTGTATATTTAAGGCTAAATTAAACACACAGGTTGTGTAATATTTATTGCCTTTCCCACTGCAACAGTGGATGCACGAACGCACTTCAGTGTTACCTTATACGTACATTGCCTTTCGTGATTTATCAGTATTTATTATAAAAATGATAATGATAAATGCTCAATAAAGCAAGAATTGTCCAACACTACAAGACCACTAATTAACATAATTGTTTAAAACTAACTCAGCACTAAAACTAAACTAAACTCCGTGGCCTTAGTCCGCACGCGAACTATACCGACAGAGCGGCTGCCGCCGGTCGGCGAAGTTAGTGCCAACTTTTGCGGATAGAGGGGTGTCACGTGGTCAGC
>Ga0136643_10002652_pt1 | contig 23461 bp, 13 predicted proteins | sample TergutLab28metaG_FD_96883 | JGI IMG/M metagenome (GOLD analysis project Ga0136643, IMG submission 96883) | Labiotermes labralis P1 segment gut microbial communities from Petit-Saut dam, French Guiana - Lab288 P1 (version 3) (version 3) | ecosystem: Host-associated > Arthropoda: Insects >... | reverse complement strand
TTATTGGGGGGGGGGGTTTATTGAAAAAAAAATGTTTTAATTTTCTATACAACTTTTGTCTGAAACATTTCTCATTCTAAGAAGAATTCAGACAGAATAAAATGTAGATCGGTCTTCATGTAAAGAACCCGTAATTCTTGCAAGATTTTAATCAAACAGGAATTTTCTTGACAGATTTTCAAAAAAGGCTCAAATATCGAGTCCCATAAAAATCCGTTCCGTGGGAGCCAAGTCGTTCCATGTGAAGAGATGGACAGACAGTCATAACGAAGCCAATAATCACTTTCGCACATTTTTTTATGTTTTGCTAAACGTGCATCTCAGTATAATCTTATAGTAATTAACCGTGCACGGGTTGAGCACCGGATGGCCTCCTACAGGTGTGACGATACCAGATGCTGTATAATACAATTTTGACCTCCTGATGATGAGCACACAGTGCTCGAAACATGTATATGTATATAATAAACTTATTATAAAACAAGATTCTGTGCATCAAGTTGGTTAATTACTATAAGATTATACTTTTGCACATTGTGAACACACCTCAGACAGCATGCAAGCTTGAAATAATGCAGATACTGCTATAGAGCCATAACACAGCATAACAAAAAAGACATTACAATTAAACTTACGCTAGAAGAAGTCAAAATATTCTATCTGTAACATAGGATGTGAGCATCAAACAGTCACATAAAAGGTGAAAATGTTGTCACTATTGGTCAAGTTGTTCCTGTTTAATTAATCCATTCTTGCCATTATGATGTAAGGGAAGTGGTGGTACAGCCCCTCACATTCATAGCCTTGGCAATAGATAGAGGTGTATCATCACCTTCACACCTGGGCAGCATCCCCCCCAGTATGCAATATATTACTTTATCTGACAACTGTCCTTTGTCATTTCCCACCATTACTCACGTATATGTGCTCAGTTGGATCAGAAGTTTAGGTTTAAAAAATAAATGAGCCTACAGCAAGTGGCAACAGATAGTTCTCAGATACAATACTTACATTTTAATATACTTTCTACACAATTAGTACTTATAGGCAGTTGGTACATTATAAGAACACATAAGTTACTATAAAATCAGGGATTCCATTCGTCCCAGTTTGCCTGGGGCAGTCCTGGTTTCATGAGATTTCAAGACCTGTCCCAGTGTCCTGCAAAATTCCATTCAGGAAGCCAAATATTGCACGCGTCTCCAAGTCATGAAAATGCAACATTTATGACAATATATACAAACATTTGAGTTTAAAACAGCCAGAACACTCATCTGCAGGAGCTGGGCAGCCACCAAACCAAGCACTAACAGGAAGGAGTAAGAGGGTGGCTGCAAGATGACTATATTAATGATTATCAAGTCAGAAATAAGACTGGAATTGAATGACGAATGCATATGTACGTCAAAATCAGTAAGTGAATTGCATGTGTAAGTTTAAATATTCATATTATTTAATTTCTTGTCTCTGACGTTATTTCTGAGTTACCTTGTTGCGACGATATTAATTATTCTAATTTTTCATTGTGTGACGGTTTGAATATTTTGTGTTCTCCCCCCGCCCCCCTTTCAGCCGCCGAAATTTTATTAACCCTCGCGGTTTCTTGGTTTTTAAAAATGGAATCCCTATACATACGTTAATCGGAATGCACTAAATACAGTACATAACTTAAACAGAGTCTCATATTGCTACTGTTACATTTTCAAAGTATTTCTTGCATTGAATGTCTGACTTTTTTACTATAACGTAACTTGAGAACATTGTCTAAATAATAATCGCAAAAATGAACCGAAAATGTTCACATCAAATCTCCAACAAATGAATACTACTTACAATAGCTATGTTTGCTTTTATACATCATCTTGTAATTAATTCGCCACACAATACAAATACCCATGTTTTCCATGTTTTATTTCCTGTCAGCAGACGTTCTAACAACCACCATGCCCCAAACCATCCCTCAACCTAACCCTCTTTCCGTTCATTCAATAAAGTTTGTTTTATTGGCTGTGTTCTGTAAAACCCATACTTGCAATTCAAAACACAGATAAGCGCTCACAATCTTATCCGTGGCCCAGAGCCGCCTATTGAGCAATATACTGTACTTGTTCCAGGCAACTTCCGAACGTCCAATAGACAGTGGGAGTAATCGTAGCTCTTCGCACCATAGTCTCCGAATTGCCTCAGGCTAGGTAGAACGTTGTCAGAGGTTGAGACAATAAACGTTCCTGTCGTCTGCTACTCATAATTGATCCAGTCCATTGATGCTCTACCATAATTTTTAATAAGACTGAAAAACACTGCACACTAGATGCATGCCTTGTTTGCCCTATGTGCATGGGTATTTACTGCGCAGTGTAGACCAGGCACTGCTGTGGTTTCTATACTTCTCTTTTCAACTCGTTTGTGCTGCTCTTCACCAAATCACATTATAAAACAGTTTTCGACCTCACCCACAATAATTTTAGTTGTAATTTTTGACATAAATTATGTATGATGTTAAGATCATTAAAATGGCCCAAGAAACAAAGTAACGTCTTTCGTTTTCATATCAGTGGGCCATAAAGCAATCTAAATGAAATGAGTAATTGCATTTACAAAAAATAAAATATGGAAACCATACTCCAAGTTCAAAGGTCCTATTGTGACCTATAGTTCCCTGTGTGTTGCCAGTACTCGTGACATACTACACACTGCTTGCTTGCTTACTCATCCTACTCATTTTTGTAACTAAAGTATATAATATTCAAAATATGTCGGTATCATGGTGTGACTTCATAGCAGGATCAGCTGCTGGTACGAATTTATTCATTAAATAGTCCTGAATAATTTTAAATAGTTCTCATACTTGCACTAAAAAACAATAGATCCTGTCATGTTGAGTGAAAGCAGTAAAGGATATTCACACTTCCAACTACATGAACAAAATTTTCCAGTTGTGTTCACATCCTGAAAATAATTTATTATATAAACTTCTGTTCATTCTGTGCAAAAAAAAAAAAATAAGAAAGAACTGTACAAAAGTGATTACTTGAGAAAGGGCTCTTTTAGCACTAAAGTAGCAGATATTGGGTGTTTCATTCTCCAGGAACTCATACCTGATCCCCAGCAATAAGCTTTCATGGGCAAAGCACAACGTAAATAGAATAACGTAAGAAGTGAAATTGTGTCCACTGGAAAATATATTCACAGACTAAAAAATAGAACGATTAAAATTTAATTCCACTCTCTTGAGACCATATAGTGTCAGTTATGGACAGTGTCATTGAAAAACCATGTGTAAGTAAAACATACATCTTGATGTGGGGTTTAATGCCTTGTAAGGGCAGTGGGAATTTTTTCTTTCAAGACCATTATCACTTTTATCCATGAATATGTACTGTATCTCTTCCACTCTTTATTCAAACAGACCTTTATCAAAAGAAATCTAAAAGAGTCTGAAATTTTATGTCATCAACATTAACCCTTATCGTGCTAATGTGGAGTATAGGGTGAGCTCCTAACAATGCCAGAAAATGGCAGATGGGATTTAACTCAGCGTTTAAAGGGTTAAATACATGTAACATTTTATCTGAATGTTATGCAGAGAAAGAAGTGTACAGTACTGTTCATCATATCTTCAGCACATGAACAAGATGGCTTAGATGTTCTGAGTATGGCATATCAGAACTCTGTGCACTGGATTGGCACTGAAAAAAATACCATGGGGTGTACCTCCTTCTGGACCACAACTTCTATGCAATAGATAAATAAATTTATGTCAAATAGGGCAGAACCAAATATTATAATAGGTCTGGTCTTTGCCAAAGTGAAAACATTTTTATTTTACACAAAAATAGCTCAAATATCTAAACTTCAGCACAGATATGGCATTCTTTAAACTCTTCCTTTAAGTATAGGGCCCAGTAGTATCTACATAACAGTTCTTTAAAACTTTATTTCCTTAAACAAAATTTCTGTTCTTTGGGTTCAAAAGCCTTAACAGAAGTGTAGTTAAGGATTCCATTCTTCTAGGATATGACATTGTGTTAATGGGCAATTGGATCCTGATATTTCAAGGCCACTTGGTGTCCTCATCTGCATGGGAGCTTTTGTCCCTTGAAGACAGGACACAACAATGCCTTCAAACAATTCGAGAAAATTATACACTAATGTAGCTCCATATTTTAAAAGAACAGAATCCCGTAACTTCTGCTATTAATACCTAACAGCACCTGAAGTGCAAAATGCAGCCATGTTTTAATTTTCATTGTACACTGTACTAGTTAACTATAACTGTGCTACTGAACAGAAAGTGCAGTAAACTACACTACTTCAAATTGGCAAATAAATAATAAATACTATTTAATAAACACAGTAACAGTTTTCATCAGCTATCATAAACATGCAAATTGTTAAATTTACATTCAGGATTACTCAGCTTCTTGACTTTGTCCATTGTACAGTTTTCCAAAACTCAAAGGTTAACACACAATTTCAGAAGACAGATTTTTCTCTACCCTCAAGCAAAGAGGTGGGGGAAGAACCTAAATAGTTGGGTGTATTAGAAAGGGCTATCCGAAATCTGTGAATAGCTCTTACCTTTGCATAATCACATTATTTTGCATTTTACACAGATGTAAATGAAATAAAAGAAGTTGGGTATTTTCAAAATTTTATTTATAACAATTCAAAATTTCTATCTGTGTAATAATGTTTGCGTTCTTATCTCATAAATGCAGGTTCATAGCTACTGCATTGTCCTGTAGATGGTAGGAAACTCAAAAGTACTTCATGGTGTAGGTTTATAACAAATTCTATAAAATTCAGCAACATATGGACATGCAAAACACACACACACTCTCACACACAGGCTTAACAATGTGCTGCTGCTGCTGCCGCCGCCCCATTTTTAATTCCCCAGAATGACAATCCTGTCTGGAAAGCAAAGATAAACTCATCTGGCAGGTTTTGATTTCTTACTGTGCAGACCTGTCATTGGGTCATTGGGTGTAAAGCAAAGCAATGTAAGTTTCCCACTATTTTCCTACACTTACAGGTGTATGTGGATTATTAATAGGACATCCTCTAGACACAATAAAGGTTCGACAACAGATATTTCAGTCCTCGGGGAGTGTGCACGTTGCTGTCCAAACAATGAAATATGAAGGTGTAAGTACTGAAGAACTGATTCTGTAAATTATTAAGACATCATGTTTCCCTATCAGCTACATTCTTTATGAATAATCATTCAATTAATGCAGTGTTACACAGCTGAACTTGCACGAACATACAGTGCTAGCAGCCTGAATTTACATGAACCACAACATCTACATATGCTTAAGCAGATCATATTTTTGGAAAAAATGTACCTCTAGTTAAATGCTAGTTACTATGTTAAATGGACGGATTTGACATTCACAGGTGCGGATCTTTTTCAGCTGCATGGATTTTATAAGGGCATGGGTTTTCCACTGCTCACAGCTGGTGCACAGAATTCATTCTTCTTTGGTGTTTATGGAAATTCCCTACGAGCCCTTGAGAACTATCACAAACAACACAATCCAGAGAATAGTGATGTCAGCAAGTGCCGGTACATGAATGTCTTTCTGGCTGGCTCATTTGCTGGCATCGCCCAAATAGCCATAGCTACACCCATTGAACTTGTTAAGATCAAGCTGCAGTGTCAAACAGGTACATTCGGATTCTCAGACACTATCGAATTTACACATTTAAATGCCTATCTGCTGCTTACTAATTAAAATGAATTATAATACATAAAAGTGTCAGCACTGTTATTCACATTGACAAATGAATCTTAGAGCTGACAGAAACATAATAATTTTACTGCAGGGTTTTCTAAGATTACTATTTGTGTACTGCTTAACATGTTCTTCAATAAATTTTATACTTGTAGTTCCGTATATCTTAATTCTAGGTTTAAGAAATCCAACAAGATGCAACAGTATGCAGATACTTATTTACTGCTAAATATAGCAGTAAATAAATATCAGCATACCGTTGCATCTTGTTGGATTTCTTCAACCTATGTTCTTCAACTCCAAACAGAAAATCCTCTCGATTTTTATACTTCAGAATCCTAATTCTGAATTAGTATATTTTTCAAATATGGGTAAGACCCATTCCATATGGAAGGAACCCCATCAAAAGATCTCTTCCAAACCACACAGTACAATTTGGACATCCTCCAATTAAGATTTGAGCCTGTGATCACAGTCCTGCAAGAACCAAAGACAAATCTATGATAAATGTTCATTACCACTGAAACTCAGCCCTTACTCTACAGTGTGTTGGTCGAGCATCCCACTCGTACAAGATTGTCCCCTGTTGCAATGCCTTGGTCCAGTACTCCAAGAACATCTAGTGGGATAACACAGATATTCGTTTATTTGAATACATTTTAGTCTCATTCAAAAAGTTGTGAGAAGCAGCTATTAGCGTCATCATTTGTGTGTCAGTCTATCCATAAGTATGGAAGAACTTTGCTCCTGCTGGACAAATATTCATGAAATTTTATGAGGATTTTTTAGTAAAATCTATTGAGAAAATTTAAGTTTGCTTAAGATCAGACAAAAATAACAGGCATGCTGTATGAAGGTATGAATGCCATCACATCACGGTACATGGATGGTGATTTCTAGGCATGGATACCAAATTTTTTTTTCACAGACAAGGACACTTCATTTGTTGGTACTGCTTTGAACATTAGCAATAAAAATAGAACCTACGACTTATTTACAGTTTATTTCACAGGTACATGGGAGAAGCAACATTTAAAGAAATATGTGGGACCCATTAATTGCATTTTACATACATTTAATGAACATGGCTTACGAGGACTGTACCACGGAAGCCACGTAATGTTGTACCGGTAAGTTGTTACTAACTCCACGCGACAGAGTACCCTTTAAGAATCTAACGCCTACTCAGTTATGCAAAAAAATCCCTGCATTTTATGCAAACTAAATGTTAACTACCTTGCTCACAAGGGTCCACCCGTTGTATCCACTGAAGAAAGGACTCTGATTGGATGTATCTCAGATGTTGTCTGGCCAGGGCGTGGATCTGACTTCGTTGCTTAGGAGTGAGGGAGTGTGATGGCAAGAAACTGACCACGCATCTCGTTTAGTGCTGTGATCCACCATTCCCCCTAAATGCCTTCATGGTGTGGACAGGGATAACTTTGCCTTTAACTTTCAAATTGATGTAAGATAGAATCACTTCAATTTATCAACCAATGAATGCACATATCATTTCACATAAAACACTTTTAAAACATTTTAAAACACTCCGACATGTTTTGATCTTGTCAGATCATCATCAGGGAGCTTTGTTTCTTACTAAAGTTATGTTACAGTATTCACAATTCAATTCGTATTTGCAAACGAGGTGTTGCGGCAGCATATCATGTTGTGTAAGAATGTGTTGTGGAGCAGTGGCTCGGTGTGCTTCGTATGCTGATTAATGCATACGAAGCACACTGAGCCACTGCTCCACAACACATTCCTACACAACATGATATGCTGTGTAAGGTTATGTTGCGAAGAGTGCCCTGCTATGGATGTGCATTCTGTGCTTCGCAACATAACCTTACACAACACGGCATGGTGCTACGACACCCTATTAGTACAACGAAGTTAACCAGTGACTATTTTTAATGTTACTTTAACAAGGAAAATACAGCTCCCTGATGATGGTCTTAGGACCAAAACATGTCGGAGCAGTTTCATTGTTTTAATGTGTAACTTTCATACAAGTGCATTAGTTGGTGTATTAATTGAGTAACTCGACAAGATGCACGGTGTAACAATGAAAATAACTGCATCTGTTTCTTATACACTGCCCAATACCTGATTCATTGCAGAGATAGCCTCTCATCAGGCCTGTATGTGTTAACATATGCTGCATGCCTGGATTTCTTACACGGACCTGATCATGTCTGGACAGTCATGTTTGCAGGAGGGACAGCAGGTATGTGTTTATTCCAATATAACTAACTCCACGTAGCAGAGTCCTATGCTTCTCCCTCAAAGTGAGATACCAAGTTTCACACCCATACAAAACAGGAAAAACTATAGGTCTATGTATACTAATCTTAAATTTTTGAATAGCAAATTGGGAAGTAAAAGAATCTGTACTGAATGATAGCAAGCATTCCCCACAAGTTCATGCAGCTCTTAATTGCTTAACATGTGACATTTTGATTTATTTGGGTTGTTCCCAAACATTTGAACTGTTCCACCCTTTCAAAATTTTATTACCTATATTTACACTGTTAACGTATTGTCCTGCATTCTGTTTGTGAGACATGAACATATACTTAGTTTCCCCAGCATTTACTTCTGGCCCAGTCTCCTTATTAGCAACAAAAAAAATCATCTGTTTCTTCCTTTATAGCTTATAAGCTTTCACCCAATAAATTTACTTGATAAGGTAACCAGAAGCTTATGTTTACCATTCATTTTCATCCCATCCTGGTTTGCCTGAACCCTCCTAATGGGATATTCTGAGGCAAAGTTGAAAAGCAGAGGCAATAATGCATCTCTGTGTTCCAAACCAACCTAATAGGAAATACGTCAGACAAAATGTTTGCATACCAAGACTCTCCTATAGGTTTCAGTACACTTTTATTAACCCTGCTAGTTCTGTAGGTACACCAAACTCTTCTTTACTTAGTCGAACTTCTTCTTCTTCTGGTAGGTGTAGAGGGGGTATACCAAACTCCATGAGAATATTATACAAGATCACCCTCCCAACAGCATCATAGGCTGTCAGGACATCTGCATATCAAGTTTATTCCAATATGAAAAGAGATGATGATGATGGTGATAATAATAATAATGACTAAGAAATTATCACAATCTCCAACATTTCTTACTTGCTATCCCACTCATGATTTATACTATCTAAAGTGACACATTGCATAAATTTTAGTATCAGATACATAAAATGTTAACTTGAGGGTTGTTTGACCATGCATCTTCCTCATGAAATAATGTGAAATGCCAACTTGATGCAACAGGGTAATTTTATTTGTGTTTTCTTAGCTCAACATGTTTCGGGTACATATGCCCATCATCAGGAGCATTAGATGTTGAGTTGCAGCATATGGTTTCCTGTGCCGAGTTTTTGCATGGGTGGTGGTCTTGAGAGCCACTGCGTAGGTCATATGTATGGTGCGGATGGTACAGTCGCACGGCACCACCTGCACCCTGCACACAACCTAGGCAGCAGCTCTCAAGACCACCACCGATCCAAAAACTTGGTGCAGAAAACCATGTGCTGCAACTCAACATCTAATGCTCCTGATGATGGGCGTATGTACCCGAAAAATGTCGAGCTAAGAACACACCAATAAAATTACCTTGTTGCATCAAGTTGGCATTTCAAATTATTTCATATAAAATGTTAATATACATTGCTAACTTCATGTAAAAAAGACAATTACACAAACTGACTACCACAGAGGGCAATATAACATTAAAATTACTGTGAGGTGGAATCTAAAAAAATTGGTTCCAATTTGCCTGGCTGGAAAATGTGAGATGTACAGAACATGAGAATTGGTATCTCAATTACACGACATTTGAGGTTTTCAATTTGAGCTACATGAAATCTAAGGTTTGAAATTTCAGGTATATGACAACTTTAGTTTTAAATTTTAGTTCTATGAAATCCACTATATGTTACTAACACATACAACCATGTATTTATTATTCACTCTTTATTCACTACTATTTTCAGACATATGGGCCCTCCATCTTCAGGCAAAAATATAAATTGCAAAAGCAATGTTTTGTTATGCATGACAGAAGTAGGAACAGTTTTTTTGCATGAGAAGTGACTGCAAAGGAATGAAACACTTTGTTGTAGTTTATCTCAGTATTTAACCAACTTCGATGCGCAAAATTTGTTTCATAATAAGTTTTATTTCATGCCTCTACATGTTTTGAGCACATGTGCTCATCATCAGGAGGTCAAAATTGCATTACACAGCCTCTGGTATCATCACACCTATAGGCCGTGTAATGCAATTTTTACCTCCTGATGATAAGCACATGCGCTCGAAACATGTAGAGGCATGAAATGAAACTTATTGTGAAACAAATTTTGTGCATCAAGTTGGTTAAATACTGAGATAAATATACTGAGATGCATGGTCAGCAAAACGTCAAAACTTTGTTGTAGATTTTGTGTCCTTCCTTATGAATTATGAAGTATGGAACTGTTGGCATAGCTGTAGCACTCCAGACTGTTACGCTCTCTGGCTTATGGTGCATACATAACCTTCTGTTGTGGCCCAGTTTAACTTACTGTACCTCATGCTGGTATATATTTTGTATTGGAGATCTTATAGCTGCACTTTTTTTTTGGGCATTGTTGGTTGCAACAGCTGTATTTTGAAGCACTGCCCTTTTTTTTTTTGAGCATTCATGGCTTTTGGCTCCATAACTTCATAACACGAGCCTCTTGTTTGTGTTGTGAAAAACATATGGTAAATATATTATGTGATGGGTTCAGTTCTTTTGTGTAATGGATGGCCAAGACGAGCATTTGGGATTCACCTAGTTGTAATGTGTGCTGCAAGTAGGTATGTTTTTGGTTCATTGCCTGATAGTCAATGGATGTGACTGGTAAAAACTAGCAGTGAACAAACAGTCAGTACTGGCAACCTGCTTGTATGTGACAACAACATTCATTTGAGCCATATAAATAGTAAAATAACGCTGAAAATTAATCATGTTGTTAAGGTGTCATTTCTTGGGCTTCAATAATGCCGCTGGATGTCGTCAAGTCACGTATTCAGGCTGACAATTTGTCAAATCCTGAATACAAAGGCATTATGGATTGCATAGTCAAGAGTTACAAGAAGGACGGTCTGCGTGTATTTGGCCGTGGATTTGTCATGTGTTCGTTTCGATCATTCCTAGTAAACGCAGCAACTTTCCTTGGCTATGAATGGTCTTTACGATTTTGCCAACATATGACATCCAGAACACAAGGATACACAAGTGTAAGTAACCAGCAGACTTTTCCAGCAATATGAACGGCATTGTTCCCATCCACCATAATTAAGAATCATCTGAAAAATTACTAACTATTGAGTCATTTAAAATTAAAAAACTTCATAATCATTCAGCTTCTTTGCTTTTATGCAACCGAAAGAATAAAAAAAAAGGAGAACATAGATCATGAATTTGTAACTGCATATCTAGCTATTGATTTTCAACAGCTTTACTGTCTGTCTATGACTGACTTACCCAAAACAAGGAATATAACAAAAATAACTTTCAATTAATGCAAATAACATTCTTTTACTAATACTACTATTAAACCAGTGCCTTCAGCATAAATGTAACACTGACAAGGTGACTAAATCTAGTAGAATAAGATGACATAACACAAATGCACATAGCAAGATACAGCTAACACTTAAATTGAACTTCGTATAATGGATTGTGCAGGTGTGAAGTGGATGACAGTAGGTCATGACAAAGTCCATATATGGCTTTTGAGAATGTGGTCATATAAAACCCTTGGGATCCAAAGATCAGGGAATATTTTGATCACCTAAATAACCATAACAAACATGGCATGGCATATCCTTGGGTTGCAGATGGAGAAAACAGCCTCCAGATATGGCCGACAACTGCAAATATATTAAATAAGGAATCGTGGACAGCCAGCGTGAGGTGGTCTGCCAGTTTCAGGGTTTGGCAAGGATCTTAGAACTGCTCACAGTAAAAAATCGACATGTCATAAACTGTTACACAGCACTTAAGACTTAGACAAGTCTGTTGCAATTACCTAACAAACAGAAAATGGACATAAAATTGTGGCTGAGGGCTAAGGGGGAGGAACTAACTGCATAATGAGGAGCTCCATAATTTGTACTCCTCGCAAAATATTATTTGGGTGATCAAACCAGTTCAACCGACATGCATGGAGAAGAATCCTTCTCTAGATGCTAACAGTTGCTCAGCTAGTCATGCATTCTTGTGTACTGTATGGAATCTGAAGTTTCCTTATAACATTAAAAAGAGCCTGCCAGCAAACAGTGCATTCATATGACGCAAGTACACAGTCCTTGCTCTGCCTGACAAGTACTGTTGTCATTTCCCACAATTACTCAGAGCATGAATGAGTAGGGACATAAATGGGCTGTGTTAATACCATACATAAACCAAAAGGCAGTGTCAACCAAGAGGTTTCACATAAAATAATGACTCTACATATTCATATGTATGTTCTAACATAGGCGTGCTCAGTCTTTTATGTGGTGCAAACAGGTTTGGCAAAATTTGTTCTGAATGTGGGCAACACAAAATTCAATACACAGAATGAAGCATATGTATAATTATATGTAAAATTTTACCTGTGAGTGTGTCTATATGACATGTACAGTAAAAATATACTGAAGAAAACAACAGTAAAAGCTGATTTAGAAAATGCAATTCAAACATTAGGCTAGGGTGTTGCTATTTTGAGCACATTTTTACACAGTGAATTAGTAATGTTACTTAAACATAAAGGTAAAGCAGTCCCGTTACAGGCCTGGAGTGGCCCAGAGGGTTCCAGGAAGTTAAGGTTCCCAGATTACATGACAACAGCACAGGATGGTGGTAGGGTTGTCAGCCCTACGCACCAGCCGCCTTTACCCCCAGGAAATACTCCTGGTACTCATTTCTGTTAGAGGCTGAGTCGACCCCGGGGGTCATAGTGCGATCGGAAGGATTATGTCAATGAAAAATTCCAATGACACCATCTGGGATCGAACCAGCGACCTTCCGATTTGTAGCACAGCACCTTAACCACTGTGCCACTGCGGTCCCCAGTAATGTTACATATGCATCAATAAATAAACAGTTCATACAATCTCAAAATTGTTTCAGCATTCTATGTTAGCTTGTAGCAAAAGCACTAAAAGATGTTTCCTCTTATCCTCATTGTTGCACCGTGCATTTTGTAGAATCACTTTAATTATTAACCAACAAATGCACTATATAAAATTTCACATTAAAACACTTAAAATCGCTGCAACATGTTTCGATCCTAAGATCATCCTCAGGGAGTTACGTTGTTCCTTGCTAAAGTCATTTTAAAAACATTCACAAAATAATTCCATTATATTAACGGGGTGTTGTGTAAGGGTATGTTGTTAAGAATGTGTCTGGCAGACGCATTCCTAACAACGTACCCTTACACAACACGATATGCTGCCACAACACCCTGTTAATATAATGGAATTATTTTGTGAATGTTTTTAAAATGACTTTAGCAAGGAACAACATAACTCCCTGAGGATGATCTTAGGATCAAAACATGTTGCAGCGATTTTAAGTGTTTTAATGTGAAATTTTATATAGTGCATTTGTGTCTCTGTGAGCAACACCACACTTTGTCGCAGCCAACGTTACCCAAGATCTAAGGGCTCAGTGGACCTGTTCAGCAGGTGCACTACTAAATCATAGTGCTGTAAAACCAAGTGTGTCTCAAATGAACTGATGATCTTTTTTTCTCTCTCCAGAGCAAAGGGTACTGGAAGGAAGGAAAACTTACCCAAACATCACCTGCACTTGCAGCAACAGAAATACCCAGGAATTTAACCGAGAAACCGATATTATGATTAAAATATCCGTCATTTCATTCTTCACACTTCATGAAAACTGCTTTGCACAGTATGTCTTGCTACAGAAATGACCTACATGTCACTTGTTTCTTCGTGATAAGCTGGCAAACATATCATGATGTAAGATTTGGCAATAAAAGTGACTGTATTAATTGATTTGTATTATAAAACTCCAAAAATATTATAAAGACTCAGCTTGTTGAGAAACATAAAATATTCTGTACAAGGAAGGTTTGTAAAAATGTTTTCTCATAACTTCCTCCTTGTGAGTCTTGGCAGACAATTTACACCTAACTTGAAAACCAGAATCATTTGTACCCTTTGCAATGTCCTATGTTTAACTGCAAACAAAAAATATTTACATTTGTTCAAAAAACAGTGCATAAATGTATAAGGATACTAAGAAATGCACCTGTAATATGTGTTTGATATTGTTACCCAGTTCGTAACAGGTGACACATGTGCATGCACTTCACTACAGGAATATGATTCACTAATAGCGCATGGGTCGCACATGCCAATCTGTGATCCACAATGGAATTTGAAGCATCCTGCATGATGAAACAGTTTTTTCCAATTCTTGTACTGCTTGATAGTGAGGATGAATGCACTAGTCCTTCAAAACATTGGCAACTACTTGCCCAGTAACAGTCACATCCCAGGAAACCTGAATCATTTACTTACTAGGTAAATAAACTTCCATCCATAAAGTGTCCCAAGATTCAAACCCAGACAAGCATTTAACTTGTTAACTTGTTTCCAACATACTGTACTCTGTTGTGTTCTTTCTTCTGGGTAATTCCCTGGTATCTGAATTTTATATGCCGATGTTTTGGAACACTCTGTTCCAACTTCATAGGCAGGTAGGTATGAAGTATGACTGGAATCCAGTCATACTTCATACCTACCTGCCTATGAAGATGGAACAGACACATCGTTCCGAAACATCGGCATATAAAATTCAGACATTGGGGAATTACCCAGAAGAAAGAACACAACATTCAGAACACGGCGAAAGTTTGAAATTAAGAATATTGTACTTTCCTTAAAATATGAGTCACCTGGTTGTTGGAAATAACCTCGTTATCTTGCTTGCACATGTGCATACAGAAGAGAAGCCAAGATTTTCAGTTCAGCCACAGTCACAATGGTGAATACATTTATGATACCATCAACCAATAACACCACATCACATAAAACATTTTTATTTAAACTATGTCCAACGGGGCCACAAAGTAGAGTTTCAATCCAACACCTCAAGTACAAAGCTGTGTTCACTGATGACCTTGTCCTTTGGCAAGTAAACCGCTGCTGACAAATGTTCCATGTTAATGTGAACAAGACACTGTACATGGATCATGGAAAAGGGTGGTGTATCACCCACATCATTGTTTGCAACGCTCTTTGAAACAGCTGTAGCTGAAACAAGTACAGGAACGAAATACCTCTCACTTTTTAACCCTAGAACAATAAATTCAGCATGTTTTGTCCTACACATAATTTCAAAAGCACATCAAGTTACAAACAGTTGTACGCAGGGCAATATGAACCAATTTTTGAAGAAATTACTGGTTCAGGTTCAGGTTATCAGTTCGTGGCACAAATTAATACAGAGCTGTAGTAGAAACAGTTGTGCGGTTACGAAGCATTGTAAGATACACATGGCTGGGGATAAGCTGCAAGGGCTGTATGTCGAATATATATTGCTTGCTCATTCAGCAAAGTGGGAGAACTTCCCTAAATCTGCAAGGCCTCTCTTAAACTTAAAAAAAAAAAAAAATCCTCTCTCAACCTGTGCACCGGGCAGCCACCTACAGTGTGTGACAATACCAGATGCTGTATAATACAATTTTGACCTTGTGATGATGAGCATAACAGTGCTCAAAACATGTAGAGGAATATAATAAACTTATTATAAAACAAGAATTTGTGCATTAAGTTGGTCAAGTGCTAAGATTATGACTGCAAGTGCACATTCTTGCTCAACTTTTGGAAATGTCAACAGTTGCTCTACTGCAACAATATTTAATTCACACATTTTCTTCTAGATTCTTGGACTCCCATTACACTGACACATAACAAAACCATCCTATTTTACATTCCAAACATAAATTACTGACTCAATGGAATCAGCTATGACCATGACTGGGAATGCAGTCCTAACACTGTCTTAAGAGACTTCATGTATACAATGCCATCTATAATGAACTGTTTTTCTCAAATTCTCTCTCACTCACAGACCACCTTCTTTCCTTGTAACTCAATCCACTAAAACCCTTTTTAACGTGGCACTTCAAAAAATTATTCATTTAAGGATAGGACAAGAGAGATTAAATATACAGCTGACCTATTCTCTTAGAAGAGACTAAAAAAAAATAACTTTTATTTCTAACAAACACATTACCACCATATTTTGAAGATCCAGATAATGTTATATGGTACACATGTTAAGGGCTGGTTCTGTAAACAATAATACACACATATTGTGCACTAAGAAGTGGAGTAGTTGGAAGGTGAGGCCTAAGACATTTTTACACAGTTCCTGAAGACTGCAGGATGGAGCAGCTTTTCCATTGCCCTAAAAACATACATGTAAATTAAAATAATATATTTTAATTAGGAAGACTATTAACTTTACATTAAGAAAAATGATATCTCAGCATAATAAATACAAGTCTGAGTGCATGTGAAGGAGTAAGGGAATGCAGAAGTAAGATGTTGGAGTACATACGTTGACTACTTACGCAAAAGGCCTGTATTTTGGTTTCCCCCTCTCTCCTGCAATTTTAAGACACAAATGCTCTTGTCCTTTCTGTTACATTTTTTAGCAACTGCCTGAGAAATGTCCAATAATTCCTGCCTTGAGACAATAACTCACATGAGGAAGATTTTATGACATCCATATTGCTACAAATTACACAGTAACATATAAAAGAACTGTAATGGCATGTTATTTCCTGAAGATCTGCAAACAAAAATGAACTTGTGCAGTATTCTATGTGCAGATACACATCTTTAATAGAATGCAGCTCTACTGTATAGGCACAATCTGCTGCAGTGGTACTATAATAAGTTGATGTATATCGTGGACATGGAGGGCATTTGTTAGATTCCCATCTCAATCTTATGGCACCTGTTTGTGTAGGCAGATTGCTTATAGCCTGGCATATAAAACTAGGAGTCATAGCACCGATAGATACGTGGAGTGAATATACCCAGAGAACTGTCGTCTTTCTTTTTAAAAAATGGGTTTGTGCCCTTACGTATCTCGCTTATATTCCACTTAATGGCCCTTCTTACATGCACTTCATGCATGTTATTTTTGGTCCTTGACTATAGATAATTCTATGGTTTCCTATCTTGGAGAGTGCAATAATATAGTATGAGTTGTCAAGAACAGAGGTTGTTGGAGTTTTTAAGTTTTCTGTGGCAGTGTGACTGAGGACACTGTTCTTCTAGGACATGACAGTGTGTTGCTAGGTAACAGTTCTCAACGCTTCAAAGGAATGTAGTGCCTTCATCTTAGACATTCTAGGAATTACTCTACCTTCTATTGCCTTCATTATCAATGGCCCACAAAGTCCAGACTGCTGAAGGCACAATGTCCCTTGAAAACACTGCGAACCAATTACCCAGTGATGCGGCATCATATCCCATAAGAAAAGAATCCTCAACAATTTTTTTATTATTTTGTACTAAGACCAACAAATGCACAATTAATTCACCAATTATCACACTTCCACATGTTTCAACACTGTTGTGTCATCCTCAGGGAGCTTGTAGTTAGTACCTTGCCAAGTTACACAAGTATGTTGAACGCAGCTGTTGTTAGACTGCATTTGAAATGTGATGGCACATGCACAGGAACCAGATTTTGTCTTTCGGCAAAACAGATGAGTCCACTTAAATCGGCAGGGGCGTCAGTTCAGTCGACTACTGGCAGCCGAGGTGTGCGCATCAGTGGTAGTAATGCTGGATACACCATGTTCCGAGGTAGTGTGAAGGGTACTGGCTACCCACTCCATTCGACTGTTTCCCCTTCACTTCCCCTCCTGTGTGTCACCGTGTGCCATCACATTTCAACTGGAGTCTAATAAAGGTAAAGGTAAAGTGTTCCCATTACAGGCCCAGTGTGGGTAGAGGTATAGCTCTACTCTTCCATGACCATGGCACTAGTAGGGGGTGAGTAGTCTGTAGCATGCCCCGGTTGCACTTTACCCCAGGAAAGACCCGGTACCCACTTTACAGAAGGCTGGGTGGGCCCCAGGGCTGGTCTGGATGGACAGAAAATCTCGTCTGCACTGGGATTCGATCCTGGACCATCCAGCCCGTAGTCAGTCACTATACCGACTGAGCTACCTGGCCCACTATTGGACTCAAAAATACAAAATAAACAAAAAAATACAAATACAAAATGTGAAATAATTTTAATTTGCATTACCAACAGCTGCATTTGACATACTTGTGTAACTTAGCAAGGTACTAACTACAAACTCCCTGAGGATGACACAATAGTGTCGAAACATGTTGTAGCAGTATAATAATGTCAATTAATTTTGTATTGGTTGGTTCGTTGTACAAAATAATAAAAGATGCACAGTACAGGTATTAAAATAATCCTGAACAACGTTTTTGTTCAGTTGACAGTGGGCAAATGCAGTGTTCTATGCTGTGTCACTGCTTGTAAGCAAATAACCAAACATATGTCTAGCATCTCATGCAGATGAATCCATGTGATTTGTATCAGTTCACCGTGAGTGCCATTAAGATTTCAATCAGGCTCTGCCTGGTCCAGTAAGCAACATTAACAATGGAGATCTAACTGAAGATACTTACCATATCCTGACAAGGTGTCCTATTAACAGACATGACACTTAAGAAAAACACAACTGCAGATTCTTCGCACAAACTGAGTAGTAATTGTGTAATTTTGTTAAGAAACAAAAGAAAGCCAAAACTTGAAAAGCTTGTTCAATCAACTTCTGCAGCACTATATATAAACAGTCTGCACAAAATATAACACTTGACTCCTTCATTTATAACGCTAACAGAATTTGCTGCCAACTTCAGAAAAACCCACATCATGGATACACTCTTTTGCTGAATAATACGGAGTGGTAATATTCAGCATCACTGCAGACATACGTATCTGTACCTGAATATGAACACGAATAGAAACATTGTTATATCCACCTAAATATCTCCAAGACTGAAAATATGTCAAATGTGGTACACAACATGTGACTAAGGAATAAAAAACAACATAGGGTGAAGAGAAATAAACCAACAAGATGCAACTAATCCGATGTTTATTATCAAACTTCTATCTCAACATGTTTCGGGCATCACTATGCCCATCATCAGGAGAACAAGACCGTGTAATACTGCATATGGTGTTCCACACTGGTTGTGCTGGCTGTGGTTGTGTGGAGCTGGGTCGTAAGCTGTGTGCACTGTGTGAAGGTTACTGTTCAACTGTTTGATAATAAACATCGGATTAGTTGCATCTTGTTGGTTTATCTCTCTTCACCCTACGTTCCATGATGCACGGTCACAAGAACCTAAAACTAATACAAACAACAGTTGGCTACAGTGAAAAAAGTGAAATGTTTCCTCCTACAGCGACTTATACCAAATTTTCACACGACTCAGAAGAAAAAAAATGGCAATTCCAGCACAAATTGTAGCTCTTTATTGTTTAAAATTTGGTTTGAATGCAGCTATACATACTATCATTTTTATTGGTACTTCAGATTCCTATAAAAGACAATTCATTTTTTACTTGATCTCAGGCAATGTGTAAGGGGGAAAAAATAAAACTTCTCTAACCAATGTATACTATTTACATGCAAAATGACACTGCATGAACGTGGGAAACAGAAAGGCGAGACAGGATCAAACTTTCACTACTGAACGGATGTTCAGTGGTAGCAAGGCTCAAGGATTAATAGAGTTTGTTTTGGCATCCATCATGGGAGGATAATTTAAAGGATGTGGGATAGAGGGGCAGGAGAAAAAACATATAAACAAACTTAATCCTTTTGTGTTGTCACAAATGACTATCATTTTTAACAGCTCTTTTTTATGTCACCACTTATCAGATACTCACAATGCACACCACTTTCCATTCTTCCTCGACATTAAAGCATACAAGCATGCCGTAATACTTTGTACACGTTGAGCATTCACCCATACACTGTTGGGAATATAATGCCAGTCGTGGAAGGAAACCATAACCACGTAACCTGTAACTGACTTAGCATTGTCTTGGGCACAAATCTTTTACTTAATAAGGCAGTCAGAACCTTCTAATTTCTGATTAGACACATGAAAAATTAGATGACATACAACATCAACTGAATAAAATTCTGTACCAGGCAACAGTGTACACAGTAACATAACTGGTATTACACACTAAAAATACAGTCTTCCTTTTGTTACCACACCAAGCACAGTAGCTTTATTGCACAGAAGGCCTGTATTCACCAGGATATCCCATGACAGCTGCTGTGCTCACAGCAATGATAAAAGAAACACACTGTATGTCAAACTGAAACATTCTATAGCTGCAAGTTTGTGCCTATATAATTCTTTTTTGTTAACAGACAATAAAACAAATAAGGTAAGCTCTGGTTTACCTGTGGAAATTTATTGTAAGCTTGGCTTACATGTCCATACTGATATCCGTACAACCAAATCACCCATTAGTTCATTTCCAGTATAACTAATTCTGTATACATTATTAGTCCTTTTGTTCCCCAGTACTGACCCAAAAGATGACTGATTTCATCACCAGAAATAGCTGAGGTGCTACACAGTTCATTCTTTAAGCACAAAATGAGCAAGAAACTACTCAAAACTGATGTAACCAAAAATCGTGCTAATATGGTTAAAATAAACCACACCGCAACATTTTCAATTTCCAAGTCAAAGTAGCATACACATAGTGCAATGAGAGTGACTACACCATCGTAAGGGTACACAATACCAGACTGTAAGTGCCACTGATACAGTGATATTAACTTTGTCAGTGGTAGTGCAGCATTAACTGTTATTATCAATTAAACCATCGAAAATCTGTCACGTTCCTGCAAAACCAATGAATATATTAGATGTAATAACATTTTTTGCCCAATTTAATACCATGTATCATTATAAGAAACCGCATGTATGCCCACAATATAAAGGGTCTTTCAAAAGTTCCACAAAATCAGTCACTTAAGCCCACATTTATTACCTTCAATAAATAAATTTAAATTTAAATTTACAAAATTAACAGAGTAATTAATTAAAATTCATTTACAAACCATGCAGATTTATAAATACAAAGAACAGCTTATGTTTAGCTATCAGCTTTGTAACATGTCAAATTCGAATGTCGCATGAGCAACATTCTCGTGTAAGCAAGATAATTATTTTCCTTCAGAAAAATATGACTAAGGTTTTATCAGAGAATCAATTGCAGTATGCACTGCTCGTTACATATTAACAGAGAAGTCTGGGTTAAAAATGACTTCTCGTATAAGAAGAAAAATACAGAGAACAAAATTATAAGAAAGAATCTGCAGAACACTGTGGCATGCAATATGCACACCTTCACTTGTCTCATCTCTACATTGCCTCCATGTCCAAAAATGCACCACCAGTGACCACATCACCATTCTGAAAATTATGTGATCTTCTCCACCTGAACAACCAGAGATACTCAAACTGCATGCACTGTAGCGTTCAGGATTTCAACCTTTCGTTACAGTCCATCTTAAGATGAATGTTTTGACCTTTCATGACTGGTTCCAACAAGTCAGGAGAAGACCATGTTGCTGGTACGCTGGCTTTCCCCTCTATCCTGTTAGTGTACAAATCACTCTGCTCAAGCAAGCTCCACCCTTCATGAAGAGTGTTTGATTGTTTTCCTGGTTTATGGAATGAGACACTCCTTTTATCATTTGATGTATTTTATTCTCACAAGTACTTGTATTTTGTTAAAAATAAACCATCTTGCATTTTATGCTTTTTGGGGTTACTTTACATTTTTCTTACTGGCACCTGACAATTACTTGAAACAAAATGAGTGTTTTTGAGTAAAAGCTGATTCTGATGTTCATGACAGCAATGCTCTTCAAGAGTCCCAAATGATCATCAACATCCAAATTCTAGTGCAAATGTTTCTTACTTCTGATCTTCTTTTATTGAATAATCTTCAATAACAAGTAATTTCTAAGCTGAACTGCTCCTTTAGTAGATATTACAGTACATTTGTGACATGAATGTACGCTGACGATACTCGGGAGCATCTTACCTATAAGCATTTGAGATCGTAACAGCTCAATGGCACGATTTTGACATATATAACCCCTTTATGCCACAAATGCCAATATCAGTGGTACCATATACCCTTATACAACATGATGCAGGAATAACAAGCAAAAGAAATTCATAAATGAGGGCAACCTAACCTGAAAACAACCCACCCACAGTTCTTACGTGACAGAGAACATTTGAAAGCTCCCACACTTGCAGCTCAATAAGCACTGGTAAGACTACACTAGTTAGTGCAAGGGGACGATTCATTTATTGCATCCAGTACAGAATCGTTCACTTTGAGTCCTAACTAAAAAATCTGAAGCAACTAGTTAGTTAATATCATCAATCATATTTATTCATGATTTGTCTATAGAAATAGCCAATTGAGTTTTAAAATACATGGTAATTCTTGTTGCCCATATATATATATATATATATATATACACATTTATATATATATATATATATATTTTTTAATTACTTTTGGCAGCAGTTTACGTCAATTATGTATACACTATACAGTATTTTATGTATAATTATGTTAATGTTATTTAAGATTTCTGTCGGTGGAAATGCCAACAATTTGTGCAGAATGGTAGCACTTGGTGTATGCACATCAATACTCAGTTTTGCTTGCTACGAATTATTGGGTTTTTGGAGGTACATTTACAGGTGAACAATGATACCGCAAGGGATGTCTTTCTTTCCGCCCCGATCAACTTAATCACCAACAAGGTACATTCCGTCTGCAAGTTCAAAAATCTGAAACAATCGCATCTCTTTTAATATTGGTATAGCACCGTGCTGGCAGCTGCATTGCTCCATTCCTCTATCACTATTTCTGTTGCTCGAGGCAGATCATCGACCAACTAACTTTAACGTGATCACTTTTAATATCTTCGGGTCCGGACAATCAATCGCACTTTTCGTCACACAACAAATATAACAGCAAATAGAGTTCTATGACTTTTTTTCATTTTAGATGTATCACGTGGTCAGTTTTATTTGGGTTATTTCTTTTTTACTTTGTTATTGACTTCAAGCTCTGACAGTCTCTTCCACAGCTCGTCCCTCTCCTTCTCACGCTTCTTTTCCCTGCAAACAAGCAATATTTTCTTTTTTTCTGATGTATTCCATTGTGTTTTCGTATATCATAAACGAACAAAAATATGCCATCTGACACGATACCTTAACGTCATATCACACAGAGCTACATGTCTCGGTTCGTGTGAACTATCGTCAGGCACTTCTTTTTATAGTCATTTCAAAACAAAGGCACATTTGAAAATGAAATTATCCTGCTAGTGAGATGTTACTATATTTGGATTACTTACTTACTTACTTACTCCATGGTGCAGAGTCCATCTTGAGAAGCTAACTGGTTTGAAGCTAGTCAAGAAATTCCCAGCATTTCACGGAACCCAAAGGTTCATTACCGCACTCACAAGTGTCTGCCACCTGTCTCTATCCTGGGCCAGCCCAATCCAGTCCATATACCCACATCCCACCTCCTGGAGATCCATCCTA
>Ga0136643_10002650_pt1 | contig 23464 bp, 13 predicted proteins | sample TergutLab28metaG_FD_96883 | JGI IMG/M metagenome (GOLD analysis project Ga0136643, IMG submission 96883) | Labiotermes labralis P1 segment gut microbial communities from Petit-Saut dam, French Guiana - Lab288 P1 (version 3) (version 3) | ecosystem: Host-associated > Arthropoda: Insects >... | reverse complement strand
TCTGTCAAGAGTTACGGTAGCTACTGAACCAGCAGGTGCACCCGCTGGGATCACCACGCGAATATCTATATGGCCGCTAAATGTCGGACCAAACATACCCTGTGGCCCTTGTGGCCCATGATTCCACATAAATCCACGCCTCTGTGTTCCAACTGGACCGCCCTGCGGCACAAGTGGGAGGCCAAAGCCGTCAATACCTACGAGTACCGGAACCACAAATGTCAATGGATACCCTGGGGCAAAATCCCCAAGGTCAATGAACATTTGGCTACGGGCAACCCCCGTATGAGTAAATGGAATCCTTAAAACTGTCTCGGTTGTGCCAACTGGAACGGTTACATGCGGAACGTCGAACACCAATTCTGCATTGCTTAATGGTACTGGGATTTGCGCTATTACTTCTATAGGCGCAGAAAGGTTCTGCATGACAAAAAACATCATAGCAAGCATAACTAATAGACTTTTTTTCATAATAATTTCCCTTTCTTATGTTTCACGATATTCTTATCTACTAGGCTTGGCGCGCCGTAAAGGCGCACCGCCTCAATTCATTTCATGGGTTTTTAATAACTAAGGTCGTCCCAAAACAGCTCCGAAATAAGGCTCGCCATCTAGCGATACCATAAATCTATCGAATAGATACTCGTCCACTCGTAAGACGTCATCGCCAGTCAATTCAGGACCTGTCGTTACTCTGCCTGCCCTAGTGTTCAGCGGCTCATTAAAGTAAGGTTCGCCATCTATCGATACCATGAATCTGTCAAAAAGATACTGATCCATTAATAAAACGTCGGAGCCGGTAACCTCATCATCATCATCCACATCACCCCAAAGTGACCAGATAGCGTAGAGGTCTATATTGCCGCCCTCGGTGGTGCCGAACAGCTCTATCACTGCAGTGTCTGTATCGGCAGCCTCAATGCGCTCGAGAAGTTCTAAATAATCCACAAGACATCTGTCAGCTAATGCCGGTCTACGAAGACCTGAGGTTGCATTTAATTCTCTGCCGGTTCTCGCAGGATTTAGCGTCGCATCGTCAAACCATCCCCAGAATGCATGGCCTACTACAGTCTCTGTGCCGTAGATGTTTCTAACATCTACAAGCGCCCTATTCAGTAAGCCTTGGTCTGGCCACTCAGTTATTAATGAACCCGGAGTTACAAGAACTTCGATTGCGCGAAAACCATTGCTGGTAGTAGTAGCGTAGTCTCTGAACCGCTCATAAAGGTCATTGTGGCTCACTGAGTTTATGTACAAATGGAACGTAATTGTAAATTCCTGATCCGGCGGGCAACAATCGGTTGGCCAGCAGTCGCACTCATCACAGATACATGGTTCGCAGTCATGATCATAGTCACAGTCAGGTGGACAGCATATGCACGGATCGTCCGGCGGAGTCCAAGGCCTATCGATGAGGGCAGTTCCGCGGAAGTTTATATCAAAGTTATTAAGTGGATGCCATATATCATTTGTTCTAGATACTGTAACAGGTATACGTCCGCCGCCAAACTCAGCCGCATTGACAGGTGGATGCCACGCTCCGCCGCCTGCTGAATTATTCGCAAACGCTACATTTGGTGTAAATATCATGGTTGAGGCGCTTCCAAGCCTGTAAGCATTGTTAGACAGCATAGCTCTGTATTCGTACCTGGAAATTCGCATACCGCCACCGTTACGCCCTGCGTGGTTATTGTTAATATTTACCTGATCTATGCGCAGACACATATTTATATCTACCCATATACCACCGCCATCTTGTCTGGCGGTATTGTGTCTGACGTGTGTATGATCAGTGCCTAATGCACTGTAACCACCGTAGCTAAAACCTACAAAGAGCCTACAGTTGTTTTGCACCCATATGCCACCGCCGTTACGGGTGGCTTCATTATGCTCAATCACGCCGCCATACATGAAGAATAAACCAGGCGTTCCGGCAACCCCCATAATAGTTCTTCCGCCGCCTACACGTACACCACCACCATCTTGTGCAGTATTGTTATGGATTGTGCCGCCAAATTGACGCATGATACCGGGCCTTGAATGTATATCGGTAGCGCCGTACATCAGGGAGTTAAACCCAATGCTTACGCCACCGCCGGCAGTGGTGGCGCCATTGTTACGAATCTCTCCGCCGTGCAAATAGAAGATACCTTCTCTACAAACACGCACACCGCCGCCCTGACCGCCTTGATTAGGAACCGTTTGGCTACTTCTCGGCGCACGATTATTTCTGATTACACCACCGTGCATATCAAGTCTTCCTGGACTACTGGTAATGCTTCCTCCAGACAACACACCTGTGCCTCTGACGCTAATACCTCCGCCAAAGTAAGCCAAGTTCCCATAGATCTCTCCGCCTCGCATGTGCATATCACTTTCGAAAATATACAATCCGCCGCCAAATCCATTGTCGGGCTGGTGAAAGCCAAGTACCCAGTTCGGCTGCACTTGATTGTTTCTAACAATACCGCTACCGAAACGAACGATAGCGCCGCCCTCTGCACTTACGCCGCCGCCTTGATCTCTTGCTCCGTTGTTCTCGATTGTGCCACCCATCATCGTAAGGATACCGCCAACAAGACGTACACCACCGCCGTTGTTCGCTCTCGAGTTACGTATGACGCCGCCCTCTGCCATAAACAGGTTGCCACGGCCGCTGCCAATCATCGCTGAGTTAACTCTTACACCACCACCGTTATTGAAAGAGAGAAAGTTATCTCCATGACCACCGCATAATATAATATTCTCCAGAGTAAGTGTAGCACCGTTGTTGACAGTAAAGTGACGCATTGTTCCATCCATAGTTATAACGAATGGCCGGTCTTCTCGATTTTGGTCGCGCAATGCTGTTGGGCACGATCTAATAACAACATTACGATTCGAAGGTATTGTCAAATCTGTGTCCAAAATGCCCGCTCTTATATCACTTGTCACATTTAGTATAAGAGTATCTGCAGGCTGAAAAGGATTTAAAACACCCGCCCATCTTGTAGGCCAGCTAATTAAGCGATATCCCATGCCTCCGAATGGTAAAATATCCCAACGGCTTACGTTATAAACATAATATAGCCCAAGTGCCGGTCTATTCCAGTATGTAGGCAAGTCAACTGCTGAAGAAGCTACGATACCCTCTGTCTCTTGCTCCGCAGAAACCTCAATAGGCGTCGTAACGGACGACACCATCAGAATCGCAATCATGAAAGCCATGGCTTTCGTTAGTTTTTTCTTTACAAATGAAATCATAGATTCCCTCCATTTGTTTTCTAATTCATTGTTAATCGGAAATTTTTCTTTTGCAAAAATTGTCTTACCTTCTTACCATTTTGCGGCTATGCAAAATACCTTATCTAATTACAATCTTTTATTATACGTCGTGAGTAAATCTCAAAAATTGTAACAACTAGGTATGTATACGTTCGCTCATAGCAAAAAGCTTTTTCAATCTGTAGGCCATGAGAAGAATATTTTTAAACTATTCATCATCAGCAATAAGCGCAAAAGCACTTCGTCATCTCAGCTACGTTATAACCTCGCCGCAAAATACGATTCGGAAAAATTCATGCAGCACCCTAAAAGTTTGCTTAATATTACTTTCTTGGCGTCAAGCAGGGGAAGGTTTCTGAAAGCATATAATATTGATAACCGAACACATTTTTCACCAAATAACACCCACTATACTGGCTCGATACCTCGGTTAAGGCGAAACCCGCTTGAAGCTGAACTAAGCCGCCCAAATATCATACCTTGTCTTACTTCGGAATGGTTGGTCAGCTAAGTATAATATAGGTTAATAAAAACCCATTTTAATTACTATGGGTGTGCTGCACATTAGGTATTGCTATGCAAGAATCTGTACATCAAAAATCAGCATAAGGTTTTTCTTCTCATCACATTGCTACTCGACAAACCATTTTTACTGCACTCATCAAATAATTCAGATTGGGCGGATTGGTTTGCTCAAACCCTGTAGAAAATAAAAAATCACACTGTCATAAATGTAAATATATTAGATTCTTGGTTACTACTTTTCCTTAATTTTTCTACGCTCTCCATATTTCAATATCGCATAACCTTATTGCGCCAGCGACTCTAATTGAAATATGCACAAAGCTCATATGTATAGATGTCAAAAATGTCGTTTCCGGTTTTTTGTAGACTGCCAGAATTTTATAAACCACTCCCATAGAGAAGACTTTATCTCAGCTCTATTGCAACCTCCTCCCTTGTTTACGGCTTATTCTCCATAATAGCCTGAAACTCTTGTAGTCGGCCCCTGTCACGTACACTGAAAACCATGAAGGTTAGGTACATATTCAATGGCACTTTCAAACAAGTGCTTGCAGAATATTCGTGACATTGTCAAATACAATTAACTTGATATTACAATATTGAACCTCAAAATGTCAATATACGACAAGTATTTTTTTACAGTCGTCACATAGTTTCACATATTCATTGTTTTTATGCATAAAAACGAAACGTCATAATCTTAACTTTTTGGTATGATGGCTTGATTTATTAGAAAATGAGTGAGTCAGAAGGAGATATTTGAAGCGACTGCAGTTAGATTTATTCTTGTATGATATATAAAATAAAAAATGAGCCGAAAGGCTCGTAGGGGGTGTCTTCAAGCTTATTATAATGAATAGTTTTTCGTAACAACGCGTCGCAAACGGCGATTCGTGCAAATCAGGATTCGCACTCAACGCATTAGAAAATAATCGCGAAGTAAGAATGCAAGTGGGCATAGGAGCCAGAATGGATTTCAATACGCAACCCAAGCTGAAGACAACGGCTTCTTGATTTGATAGAATCAAGAAGCCGTTTGTAGTTTATATATTGCGTAATAACTTATGTTACTTTCTTTACAATCATATAACCGGAAACTCCATCACAAAACTCACGCCATTTGGCCTATTCTCCGCCCAAACAGTTCCACCGTAAAATTTCACAATTTTCTTTGTGATCGGAAGTCCCAAACCGAAAGCACCCTTCTCGCCTTTATACATACTGTCAAAAATTTTCACCAATCTTTCAGGCGTTATATTTTCACCGTCGTTGAATATTTCAATCCGTGCAAACTTCCCGCACTGTTTAAGCGAAATAGCCACTTGGCTCAAAGCATGACGGACTGCGTTATCCCATATATTCTCAATTGCGATGGTTAGCTTTTCATCGTTTCCTTTAATTTTGATTTTTTCTATCTCGGAGTCATCACATTCAATATAACCAGCGACAACCTCAAATTTACCAACAATTTTTATCACAATTTTATCTAATTCAATAACAGAAGCTTCAACCTTATTTTCAAGCACATAATCAAGCGTGCTTAAAAACAAAATTTGTTCTATCATTTTGTTGAGCCTCATAGATTCATCCCATATCATTTTTACGGTTTTGTCAAAAGGCTCTTTACGAACGCCATCTATAACGGCTTTCGCTAGGCTAGAAATAATCATTGTAGGGGTTTTTAAATCGTGTGAAATGTTTTGAAAGAACTCTTTTTCGCCCTCGTCTGCCCGTCTTAGTGTCTCTTGCATCTCATTCATAGCGTTAGCAATACGCGAATGTTCTTCTTCTCCCCTACTCAAAACTAAGGGCTCGCTCCAATCCTTTGCCGCAATTTTTTTTGTAAAATTTTCAAGTTCAGATAACGGCTTTGCTATGTAGATTGTTGTAACCTTAGCAGTTAGGAATCCTATAAATATAAATGCTGCACTCGCGATAAACAAAAAGTAAATACGGCTGATATCGCGAATATCAGGCAAATACGAAATAAAAAAAACTCCGTCCTCCATTTCCGTAATCGCAACTATATAGTTTGTACCATTAAAATACTGAACAAACGTTTCGCTTTTCATGCCGGGCTCTGTGTAACTCGCAAACATATATCTGCCCTCGCAATATACACCGCATTCAATAAGAGGAAAACCGCTCTTCATATATATAGTTTCAGACGAATATATAAAATGCAAAATTCCTTGCAAAGCTCTAAATTCGGAAAGCGGTATAGGGGCATCAAAACCAGCACGTAAAATCATTTCATGCGCAACAATTAAATTCTCAATGTTATACTGAATTTCTCTTTCCCTAAAAATAAGTACATGCGCCAAATGCACACTTATTGAAAGTATTATAATTGATATTGTGTATAGTATCCAAATTCGCATGACTAATGTTTTTATTCTAAATCTTTTCATTGCTTAACCACCAGCCTGTACCCCTGCCCATATATCGTGTCAATGAATAGATTTTCCATTTTCTTACGCAAACGTCGAATTGTATCATCAGCCACTCTATTCGTGCCACAATAAGCAATTCCCCAAACTTTTTCCAAAATCTGTTCTCTCGTCAATATGATATTCTTATTGTCTACAAAACACATAAGTAATGCAAACTCGGTATATGTAAGCGAAATTTCAGCTTGATCCCAAAATACTGTATGCTGATTCGGCGAAATTTTGTATCCTTCGACGAACAGAAAGTTTTCGCTTTTCTCACTACCATAAACTCTTTCTGTAATCTTATTTACACGAAACACAAGTTCCCTCGGATCAAATGATTTTGTAATATAATCATCACTACCAAGTTCAAACCCAACCACGCGGTCAAGTTCTTCATTGCGCGCAGACATAAATATTACCGGTGTATCTTTGTTATGCTCTTTAACTTTTTTAATGACCTCATAACCACTAGCTCCGGGCAGCATAATATCCAAAATCCATAAATCTGGCTTATCTTTTATTCGCTCTATTGCCGATTTGCCGTCGAAAAATGAAACAACATTATATCCTTCAGCTTGTAAATAGTCCACTAGCACATCATTCAGAACTTTCTCGTCCTCAACCAAATATATAGTTCGTGACATAATAATCACCTTTTTTATTTTTTAGCATATCACAATTCCCGAAATTTTGCAAACTAAAACATTGCCATGTTATAGCATTAAAGCAACTTCAGGTCGACATGACCGCTATGTGGATTACAAGTTGTTACATTTTTATCATGTTGTTCATTTGTATTTGATATTGTCTACATTTAGTCCCGTTGACTTTTTTTTATTTGCTTATTATAATTTTAGATTAATACACACAAAATTCACACATTTGTTAATTATTAATTAATGGGGGATTCGTTAAGAAAGGAGCATCCAACTTTCAAGAAAAGACTAGCCTTTGCGATTTGTTTGCGTTTGTAGTTTGCGTAATATAAAGCTTGCAAAGTGACAAACATAAGATAAGGTATTCACATCGCTGGATAGAAGTAATTTTGTTTATAGATGCAAAATCAGGTTTCACACATCACATTAAATTGGCATAGGCGATTATAGGAGGGGTATTACGTTAATGGAGTATATGAGTATTTCATTCAAAAAAAGAATGCTGGCATTATTTATTGTATTTAGCATCTTGATGCCTGATGCTGTCTTTGCAGCTACGGCACCGGATATTGAGCTTTTACTTTCCCAACATCCCATCGAACATAGTGCAGATCAGTACTTCGAGATGCCGGACTACGTTCCATATACGCCTTTGGACACTGAGTTAGGCTCCGAAGCACCTGGTGATGGGATAGATTATGATAATGACTATGAACCAGGTACAAACGGCAGTGGCTATGATTCCGAAGGCCGCGACGATGATTACGAAGAAGAGTACGGTGATGAGGAAAAGAGCGAAGCCGAGTATTTGAATTATGCAGAGTTTTCTCCGCTATCCGTTCAAGTATATGCTTCTGACTTTAATGAGCTGGAATTTGCAATCGCGTCTATATCTCTTTTCGCTCCCAATGGTGAAGGCGTTGTTGTAATTACCAATCATATCGACTTTACAAACTCAATTCTTATCAATCTTGGGGGAATAATCACTCTTTTATCTGACGGTGGTGACTGGGAAATTAGAAATGCTAATGCCAATGCAGAACCTGCTTTTATTTTAGATGGCGATTCTGTTTTAAACTTAGGCTGGGAAGATTCGTTTGATGGTAGTCTTACAATAACCGGGTTTAATACGACTGCTTCCGAAAGCCCTATCCTTATTAATGGCAGCGCAGTTTTAAATTTATTTGACGGTGTTAGTATTTATAGCAATACTTCAACCCGTGGTGGCGGCGTAACAGTTAACAGCGGCGGATCCTTCTTTATGTACGGTGGCGCAATTACTAATAACCAAGTTGGTGCTAATGATATCAATGTTGGCGGAGGCGTCTTTGTTGACGGTGGTACTTTCCATATGATGGGGGGTACAATTGCAAGTAACCATGCCGGCAGTGGTGGAGGTGTGTACACGACTGATCTTGCCACATTCATTATGACTGATGGTAGAATTGAAAATAACTATGCTAACGGTCATAAGTCCTCGCACGAAAGTACTGTAGGCTATGGCGGCGGCGTACTTGTGGGCGGCGGTCTCTTTAATATGTATGGCGGAGAGATTGATTCAAATAGAACGACTCAAACTGGTAATGGCGGTGGTGTCGCTGTACTTGATGGTGCCGTATTTAATATGTCCGGCAGCGCTGAAATTACCAATAACGAAGGTCGCCGTATGCATGGTACTCCAGCTGGAGGAAACGGCAGCGGTGTGCGTGTGAACAGCGGTTCGGTATTTAATATGCGCGGTAATGCTCTAATAGCTGATAATCGCCATACCGGTTCTGTAAACAGCTGGGGTGCGGTATCTGTTGAGGGTACTTTCAATATGTATAGTGGTACTATTACGCGCAACTTGTCTAGTAATGCCAATTCTAACGCAATACATTTTCATAATAGTGGCATCTTTAATATGCGCGGTGGTGTAATTGAAAGCAATGGTAATGAGAATTCAAGTGCTAATGCCATATTGATTGGCAGTGGCGCAACATTCAATATGTTCGATGGTATCCTCAGAGATCAAAACGGTGCGGGCATGCACTTAAGCGGCGGTACAGCTAATATATCCGGCGGCCTCATCACTGAGAACAGAGAAGCCGGCATAAGCATTTCATCGAATTCAGAAGTAAATATATCCGGAACTGCTAGGATATATAACAACTCGCGAAGTGATGGCGGCGGTATGCATATAGGCGGTCTCTCCTCAACCATCACCATGACCGGCGGCACGATTGCAAGAAACCGTGCTACCGGAACAGGTCTTTCTTCAGGCCGTGGCGGCGGCGTATGGTTAGGCGGCACAAATAATACATTCAATATGTATGGCGGTACCATTGAAAATAATACAGCATATGGTATCACCGGTGGCGGTGGCGTTTACATTTCCACTGCTAATGCAATCTTTAATATGCGAGGCGATGCAGCTTTACAAACCGCTCGTATCGAGAGAAACCATGTAGCTAACAATGCCCGTGGTGGTGGTGTGTTTGTAAGCAGTGGGACCCTTAACATGCAAGGTGGAATCATACAAAATCACACGCTCACCGGTAGTTTGAGCCGAGGTGGTGGTGTGGCTGTAAGTGGACTAGGTACTTTTTTACTTGCCGAAGGCAATACCTCAGCCCATTATGCTGCTGAAATTAGGCATAATTCCGTTGATGGTATTGGCGGAGGAGTTTTCATAGATAGTGGCGGCGTTATGCGAATGAATACCAGCGCCATTCATCACAATCATGCCGGTTTAGATGGCGGCGGTTTAGGCCTTGGGCTTCTTAATGACGAAACCATGACTACGCTTGAACGATTTAACATTGCTCTTAGTAATATTACAATCGCAGATATTGGCGGTCCCGGTGCTTCTGTTGATAATAACACAGCAGGAAACAGTATGAGAACGAATACTCTTCTAGAAGCTGCTAATCCACAGGTGGCTCCAACAAGCGGTGAAGGCTTCAATAATAGTGACATTCATTCATTTTTAACAGTCGATTTGAATGTAGCAAACCATAAATTAGCCAATAATAACTTGGCAGGCGCACGTACTAACATTGAATTAGAGGGTATAGTTACTGTTTCATTATATCGAGCTTCAGACATTGCTGAAGATAGGCAATTTAGCGGATGGATTTTTACTGATGATGAGGGTAATATCTTCACTCCTGCTAATGTTAGCGCAGAAACGCATATCACAGGCAGAGGCTGGCGTACGCAGTTTACGATGCCTGCTCATAATGTTACAGCTGCTGCAATTTGGAATTATTGGCTGACTTTTAGCGGCTCTCCTGAGGCCGGAGGCACAGTTACAGCCGCGGTGAATGATGCACCTGTATCAAACGGCGTGTGGGTAGCGGAAGGCAGCACAGTTGTAGTCACAGGCACTACCGGCTCACCGGCGTGGAGTATATATGATACAAACTACAGCGGCAGCGCATTTGAGATAAATAACGCAGGTATGCCAACAAGTGTTGTAGGTACCGCCCCGATGACAAGAGCTAGCAACTTTGTTGTTAATTTTGTTCAGTCGCCGGATCGTGAAATCACCATTGAAGTAGACGAAGATGGCGAAGTGACAATAACAACTCCAGACTGGATGGACAACCTGGATTACGAAAGAAACGATGATGGTACGATAGTAGTTGTTCTTCCTCCCGGAACTGATGAAGAAGATGTAAGGGTAATAATTCCGGAAGAAGATGGCTGGAGATACGAAATCATTGAAGATGAAAACGGCGAGCTAGTAGTAACAATTACACCGCCAGACCACTCCCCTACTTTTACAGTGACTTTCCATTTGTATATCAATCAGGAAAGCCACAGTGACCTTTATGATTATTTTGAAAGTTATGCTAATGCTACAAGCAATGGATTTCATGCAATCGTTGTCTCTGTAATACCGGGAGTAGATATAACGGAGTGGCCGGATCAAGGCCTATTAAATAGAGCCCTTCTAGATATTAGAAATATCTACGGAACAGAGACTGTAGTAGGCCATGCGTTCTGGGGCTGGTTTGACGATGATATGCTAGATCCGGCGAGAACCGGCAGAGCATTAAATGCAACCTCAGGTCTTCGCAGACCGGCTTTAGCTGATAGATGTCTTTTGGATTATCTGGATCTTTTAGAGCGCATTGCCACTGCTGATACAGACACTGCTGTAACAAATTTATTCGGCGATGCCGAGGGCGGCAATATAGACCTCTACGCCATATGGTCGCTTTGGGGCGATGTGGATGATAATGACGAGGTTGACGGCACAGACGTTTTACTAATGGATCAGTATCTTTTTGATAGATTTATGCTAATGTTAGGTGGAGAGGCTTACTTTAATGAGCCGCTTAACACTAGAGCAGGCAGAGTAACCATCGGTTCGGAATTGACTGGTGATGACGTTTTACGAGTAGATGAGTATCTTTTCGATAGGTTTATGGTAATGTTAGGAGGAGAGCCTTATTTCGGAGCTGTTTTAGGGCGAGCTGTGCCAGCAGCAGCAATGAGGAGAAGTACAATAGACAAGCAGGTCGGAGAACCTGTGGCTACAATGGCTATGCGCAATCTAATCCAATTAAGCGATGCTGAACTGGTGTTTAGCGTTCCGCATATAACCGTTCCAGCCGGTACAACCGAGGCAGTTTTAAGGATTCCATTTACTCATACAGGTGTTGCCCGTACGCAGATATTCTTTGACCTTGGGGATTTTGCCCCAGAGTATCCAATGACATTTGTAAATCCAGTGCTTGCGGGAATTGAAGGTTTTGGCCTCCCACTTGTGCCTCAGGGCGGAGCAGTTGGTACGCAGAGGCGTGTATTTATGTGGAATCACGGACCACAAGGCCCACAGGATATGTTGGGGAGTCCAACATTTAACGGGTATTTAGATATTCGAGTGGTGATTCCGCCAGGCGCACCTGCTGGAACCGTAGCAACCGTTACTCTTGGCAGAGGAGTTGATAACCTTGCAGTAGGGGGTGCCCCAGTATATGTTCCTCAGGTGGTTGGTAGCGTCACCATTAGTGAAGTTGAAATCACTACTGATGACGAAGGAAATGTAGTAGTTAACGTACCTCCGGGTATTGATTATGATATTGACACCGATGACGATGGCAATACTATAGTGACATTCCCGCCGGGCCAAGATATCGACGAAGATGATATCAATGTAAACTTGCCACCAGGCTGGGATTATGAAATTATTACAGATGAGAATGGCAATATTATTGTAACTATTACACCTCCATATGATTCAGAAACAGAATCACCTCCTGCAGGCGGTGGCGGCGGAAGCGGCGGTGGATGGTGGTCGAGCACTACAACACGACCAGCTCCCCAAACCCAACAAATAACTGAAATTGCAATTGAAACTGGCTCAGTCAGTGGAGTACATCACGCTTTCCTGATTGGATTTGAGGATAATACGGTACAGCCAGGCGCAGTAGCTACAAGAGCACAAGTTGCAACAATATTCTTCCGCCTTATGTCTGATTCGGATAGAGCCAGATTCTGGAGACAAGACAATCCGTTCTCGGATGTGGAACTTAATGACTGGTTCAACAATGCAGTATCCACAACATCTAACGCCGGAATCTTTATTGGTATGCCGGACGGCACATTCCAGCCTCATCGCGAGGTAACCAGAGCAGAGCTTACGGCTGCCGTAATCAGGTTTATAGACATGAGCGAGAATAATGCAGGCGAGAATTTGTTCAATGATATATCCGATCATTGGGCTGCAGGGTATATAAACATCGCAGCACGCAACTCCTGGGTCATCGGATACGAAGGTATTGGCGGACATTTTCTGCCTAATAATGCAGTAAGCCGTGCTGAAGCTGTGGCCATTGTGAATCGCGTGCTTGGGCGTTTGCCTGAGAGTGCTTCTGATTTGCTACCAGGTATGCTTACTTGGACTGATAACGCTAATCCGAACGCTTGGTACTACTTGTATATTCAGGAAGCAACTCATTCTCACTATTACGTAAGAGTAGAGGATGGCATACATGAGATATGGGAGCTGCTGATAACACCACGTGCGTGGGAAGTGCTTGAACGCCCTGATTCCAGGCCAGAAGACATTTCCAGAGTAGCTGCGTATTAAGAGAGGTATGATCAGGCCGTGAGAAGGTGGTATGATAAGTATAAATATCACCCCTACCGCTTTTGCATGGTGCAAACTCCTGGTGTGCTTGTCATTTCTGCAAAAGTATCTGCTACAACAAGCAATCCCTAATGGTTGAATTGATATTATTCGTAAATGCATGTGCATTTGTCTAAGCCACTAAAAAACATTAACCCCGCAGCCGTTGCTACGGGGGTTAATGTTTTTGGAGCACAAGCTGATTATAACCGCAATATCCCACTGCCTGTGGGCGAATTAATTGCACAATATCTATCGTAAGTCACTTTATCCTCTGAAGATGCTTTTACAAACTTCTACCATACGAGTTCAGCCTACTCTACGATCACACCCGTTCGTATTAGAGGCACACCGTTATTAAGACTATCGCCTACAGGGCAGTGGCTTTCAATATAATCAGCGAATTTTTCTAGTCGGTCCTTAGAGTCATCAGTATTAAAATGCATAGTAAACCTGATTTCAGAAAATCCATTGCGTACATTGGGGTTTTTACCCAAGAAACCATCTGTATCAAGGTCGCCTTCCAACTCCACAAAAAAATCCTTTAAATTAATACTTTGATCCTTCGCAAAAGTAAAAGCACAAATGGTCTGACATCCTCCTAATGCACATAAGACAGCCTCCATTGGGCTCATCCCCTTGTCCGTGCCGCCTAAGTTTTCTGGTTCATCTAGAAGGAACTTGAAGCTCCTGGACCCTACTTTGACTTGGAAACCGTCTGATAGTTTTTCTGCTTTTGCAGTAATTGTTTCTTTTATGATATCCACCTCCTTAGTTTTATATAGTTGAGCCACTCTAAAGTCTGCCAATAAATCTTAACTCATTCCCACAGCACATTCGCTGTGGAAAAATCACAGCCCGGCCTTTCGTAATGCCTATAGGCACAGCAGGTTTGCTACTCTTTGCCAGCGGGTTTTTATTGTCGGCTCTTTGGCTTGAGGAGAAGTTCTGCAGTTTTACTTGGACACTTTTAAATAGCTCGACTATAATGCAATCTTTTTAGTATACCCGTAGCTCCAGCTTTTATTTCATGTAATAGTTAGCCCGTATTAAAACTGTCCATTAAAACTTGCCTTTTTCAACAACTCTGCATCGTCATAGTTTGCCTTTGGTTCGGTGCAAGCCCAGTCGAGAAAAAATCCCGCGTTCTACATGAACACTTTTAAGTAACCTGATTATAGATATATTCTTTCATAAAGTCCGCTCTTCAAAAACAAGGATTCCGTACAATTACACTTTGGGGGTTATTATTGAAATGCATAATATCTCAATTGCTTAGAAGCCCCGTTTGACAATTAGGGCACACGTGCTATAATAATATTACAAGCGTAAGAATACGGAGGTATCGGATGAAAAACTTACCGGAAATTTCAGATGCTGAATATCAAGTAATGAAGGTTATTTGGTCGGCGAGCTTTCCACTCAACACCAATGAGGTTGTTCAAAAGCTGGAAATATCTACAGCCTGGAAACCCAAAACTATACATACACTGCTCTCAAGATTGGTAAAAAAAGGTGCGTTGCAATATGAAAAGGACGGTCGAGTGTTTGTTTATGCGCCCCTAGTAGAGGAGTCAGAAATATTGGCAAAGGAAAATGATGGTTTCCTAAATCGATTCTATGACGGCGCTCTAAACTCAATGGTTGTTAATTTGATAGAGCAAGGCAAGCTCTCCGATGATGATATTGTCAACCTTAGGCGTATTTTAGAAGAGAAGCTGCCGGAGAGGAGGTAGCTTTTGAGTACATTTTATTCATATTTTATACTAGCTGCTATAGCTTCAACGATTAGCATATTAGTCGTTTTATTGATAAAGAAAGGGTTAAAAATCATATAACAGCAAGATGGCAATATAACTTGGATCTACTTTTTTTCATTCTCCTTGTCCTACCTATTATCCCCAGTGATTTTTTAGTATCTTTGAACATAGGGGGAATGCTAAATGTCTTGAGCTTTGAAGGGAATGCAACGATAGCTACAACCGTTGTCTCTGCTGAGGAAGCTGGCCTTGTTAATGGCATTGGCTGGCTACAGGAATTTGCGGTTTCGGTAGAGAGTTCCACACCAGGATATCTATCGCATTTTTTTTCGGAGTATGGGTTGCTGGGATTTTTACTTTCGCGACATTTATGCTGCTTTGCAACCGTAAATTACGGCTGATAAAGGAATCTATAAAACTTGTGGAAGACGAAGAGATGCTCTCTTTGTTCTCTAGCTGTAAAACTGAAATTGGAGTCAAAGGCAATATTTTGCTTGGAACATCCATTCTAGTAAAGACGCCAATGACAGTTGGTTTCTTCAAAACGCGCATTATACTACCTGCAGAAAAAATTTTACTATGTGACGCTCGTTATGCCATGCTACATGAACTGGTACATTGTAAAAACAAGGATATTTTAATTAATATCATCATGTGTTTGTTTCAGATTTTATACTGGTTTAACCCGCTAGTCTATCTCGCATTTAAATAAATGAGACTAGATAGGGAGTTGGCTTGTGATGCTTACATTTTGAAGATGCTACCAAAGGAGCTTTATATTAAATACGGAAGAACTTTATTAAATTTTACAAACGCACTTTCGTTCCCTTCTGTGCACTTTTTCACAGCGCCAATGGGTGGTTCCAAGCTGCAAATCACACAGCGTATTAAAAATATTGCTTCATATACTGCCGAGACGAGCCTGCTGAAAGTAAAGAGTGTTTGTGCATTTATCCTCATAGGGCTTCTAATCTTTTGCCAGATACCTATTCTCTCTGCATTGGCTAATAATGAAAACGGCAGGTTTAATTTTCAAGCTGAAAATGTGCTGTATCAAGACTTATCGCCTTTTTTTGATGGCTTGGAAGGAAGTTTTGTGCTTTATGATTTGAATACAGAAATGTACACAATTCATAATAGAGATATGAGTGTGACAAGGGTATCCCCCAATTCGACCTATAAAATATTTAGTGCGCTTATCGCTTTGGAAACAGGCATTTTAGAAGCAAGTAGCACACCTCGGAAATGGGATAGAGAACCACAGCCCTTTGATGCTTGGAATCGGAACCACAACTTAACATCTGCCATGCAATATTCAGTTAAATGGTATTTTCGAGATTTGGATGCAAAAGTTGGAATAGAAAGGCTACGCTCGTATCTAACACAGTTATCTTATGGAAACCATGACCTATCAGGCGGAGTGGCTGATTTCTGGATTGAATCTTCTTTGCGCATATCACCATTAGAACAGGTGGGACTTTTAAGAGATTTCTATCAAGACAATACCGTATTTGAAACTGAGCATATAAATACGTTGAAGGATGTACTGCATCTGTCTGAACGTGATGGTGCCGTGTTGTCAGGGAAAACTGGAACCGGGTTTGTAAATGGCTGGGTAACTAACACTAGCGGCTGGTTTGTTGGGTATGTTGAAAACAATGGCAATACATTTATTTTTGCAGCATATATTCAAGGTGAAGCTAATGCGGGCGGTAGTACTGCTGCTCAAATCACACTTTCAATTTTAGAGGATATGGGAATTTTTTAAGCTGTTCTATCACTAACTTATGTACGCCATAAAGTAAAAAATTCTTGACTTTTTAGTCCTACAAATGTAATATATGGTTAAATATTACATTTGTAGGACTAAGGGAGGAAGAGAGTCGATGCGTAAAAAGAAACTTAATATACTTTGTGTTCTAATATGCATCGTTTCTGTAACCATAACCGGTTTAATTTTATCTTCATCGTTTCTATTCCAACCTGGTGGCATCGCTACAACTTCATCTACACCTTCGACTCCCGATGACTTACTGCTACAGTTTTTTGCCTACATCGAAAACGGTCAGTATGAAGATATGTATGAATTACTTGATAAGAGAAGCCAAGGAGCGATTTCGAGGGAAGATTTTGTTGAACGAAACAGAAGTATTTATGAAGGGATTGGGGTTAGAAATATTACACTTATTATCAGTAGAATGTATGAAATTAACGATAGGCCGGGCAGAAAGTTTATTGATTACAATCTTCGCATGGACACTATTGCAGGAGAGATTACTCATAACCAACAAGCTGTTTTTGAAATAAACGAGAATAATGAATACCGATTACTGTGGACATCACGTATGATTTTTCCGGAACTCGGTGGCGATAGCAGGGCGCGTGTAAACATTTTGCCAGCTGAGCGCGGCCGCATTCTTGACCGTAATGGAGAAATGTGGCGGGACCAGGACCCGCCTCAGCAGTTGGCTTTATACCCGGCAGAATGCGCAGGGAAGAAGTCCCTGTTATGATTGATTTTGAGCCAGATTTTATCATGAATGATTTGGATGACGATATTAAGTTATACGAAAGTGACGTTGATACCTCAGAGCAAACTACCAGCCCTGAAATAATAACAACTTTTATATATAACGAGAATGATATCGCCAGAGTTGCTGAGTTGTTGGAAATGACACCGGAAGCCGTTATAAGAAGACTGGGTGCTTCTTATGTAAGAGATGACACTTTCGTATTACTAAGAACTATTTCTAGAGATGCACAAGATTTGATAGATGAATTATTGACTGTTCAGGGTATAATGATTAGCAGCGCCACAGTTAGATACTATCCTTTAGGCAGAAGAGCTGCTCACTTGGTGGGATATGTACAAAACATCAACTCAGAAGAATTGGAAGTTCTTAGAGGAGAAGGCTATCATATGAACAGTGTAATTGGAAGAGCCGGCCTGGAAAGGATTTATGAAGACAGGCTCCGTGCTAGGGACGGCCGTGAAATTTTTATTATAGACAGTCAAGGGAATAGAACCGCAACTTTAGCACGAGCCGCACCCATAAACGGCATTGACATACAGCTGACTATTGACGCTTACATACAAAGACAACTATATGATCTGTTTGCCTCAGATAAAAGTGCCTCAGTGGCTATGAATCCCATAACAGGAGAAGTTCTCGCTCTTGTGAGTACTCCTTCATATGATCCAAACGATTTTGTCCGTGGTATGACTCCAAGCACATGGAATGCGCTTAACGAAGATGAAAATCTCCCCATGTTTAACCGATTTAGAGCGACTTTTAGCCCGGGTTCAACAATGAAAGCGATAACTGCCGCTATTGGTATAGATGCAGGAATCTTCTGTCCTGATGAAGACTTTGGCCGTAGCGGACTACGTTGGCAAAAGGACGAAAGCTGGGGAAGATTTTTTGTGACAACAGTACAAAAATACAATGGCCCTGCTAATCTTAATAATGCAATGGCCTTTTCCGATAATATTTATTTTGCAAAAGCCACTTTAAGAATTGGTATTGAAACATTTGCAAGCGGGCTTAGTAATTTAGGCTTTGGCGAACGGATACCATTTGAGTATGGGATGTTCTCATCCACCATCTCAAGGACTGGAGCGTTTACATCAGACATCCAATTGGCTGACAGCGGATATGGTCAAGGCGAGATACTCATGAACCCCATCCACTTGGCAGCAATTTATACCACTTTCGTAAATGAAGGAAATATCATAGAACCTCGGCTGATTTATGGCAGAGCAAACCCATCATCAATATGGATTCCTAATGCCTTTTCACCGTACACCGCAAGAATCGTGCTGGATAGCTTGATATATTCGATAGAGCATGGAACAGGCAGAGGTGCAAGAATTCACGGGATGACTCTCGCCGGCAAAACAGGAACAGCTGAGATAAAATTGACACAAGACGATATAACAGGTACGGAGATTGGCTGGTTTATCTTGCTTTCAGCAGATGAAAATGCTGAAAACCCTTTGTTGGTAATTTCAATGGTCGAGGATGTACATGGCCGGGGCGGGAGCGGTTATGTAGTGCCTAGAGTTAGAGAAGTATTTGCACGGAGGTAGATGACATGATAATACGAACATTTTTTGTTCTGGTTCTGGTAATTGCGTTAACGTTTGCGCTTGCATCATGTGAAGGTTCGGTACAAGAAATCATAGGCGATTATGAACACTCGGAAAATCTAGCTGAGCAGATTATGAGCGCACCTGAAAATGATATAAAAGAACCCACACCTCCTATGGCTGTAGATAGAGTTGATGAGGCAAGGTACACGCAACAACGGGTAGATGAAGATACACAGTATAATAAAGTAGTATTTGAATCTGAAATATTGCGCATCACACAGATTTCAAGGTATGTATATCAACATACATCCTATTATAATGGAAACATTCCATGCAATGGGATGGTTGTTGTTTATCAAAATAAGGCTATTGTTTTTGATACTACTATTGATGATAAATCGTCTTCTGAATTGATTGATTGGATAACCGAGTCGTTAAACGCTGAGATTATTGCAGTTATCCCAACTCATTTTCATATTGATAGTTTAGGAGGGTTGAATGAATTTCATAACAGAGGAATTAGTTCTTACGCTTATTATAAAACGATTCAACTAGCAATTGAAAATGGACTCCCTGTGCCGCAGCATGGTTTTGGTGGAATTATGGAACTAGAAATTGGTGATGAAAAAGTGAATGTTGCGTTTATGGGGGAAGGACATACCTCTGATAATATTATTGGATACTTTACTTTGGAAAATATTATGTTTGGAGGTTGTCTAATAAGAAATATAGGTGCCGGCAAGGGTAATATTAGAGAAGCAAATCTTGAAGAGTGGTCAGGAACAGTAAGGAACATTAGATTAAGATTTCCTAATGTAGAAAAGATTATAGTTGGGCATGGAGAGATTGGCGGTTCTGAACTTTTGGATTACACAATCAATCTATATGGACAGTTTGAACAGTAATTAAGGCAGTGCTAACTTAACATATCCAATAACCCATCCGTTAACATCACTACTATCTGCCGAGCCTGTTCCAAATTACATTGTAATTTTACGTTATGTTGCCGATAGCTTGCTACAGTCCAGCCCCATATTGCAAAAATACTGTATTTATCCGGCCTGAATGCGACGAGTCCTGACAGGGTTTCTTTGCATCAACAATTACGAGAAAACCACCTATTACATGGCTGGCGGTCCGTTGATACCGACGTGTTCACTTTCTAAGTTCGGTGGAGGGTATGACAATAGTACTACACCCTGTAACTGATACGTTTTTAATTAACGGCGCACAGTAGGTTTCAAGCCCTGACGACATCTGTACTGCATGTCCATCTAGACACTGACGTGGGTGATGTTCAAAGTGGCGTGCCAACACCAAAGAAGAGCAAATTAAAAAAACTTCCATGATAAAGCTATCATGGAGGTTTTTTTGTGTACTAGAGTTAATGTATGATTAGTTTCCCGTTAACAAAGTTGGCTTTTTGCTAATAGTCAATAAGATGTGGAAAGACAACAGGTTTTTGTTGCTATTATGGGGTAAATTTACTATAGGTGGCTCTTGATGCTGATAAAATAACCCTAAAAGAAGGCTGATTTACGGGTAAAAAGGATAATTAGACATAAAACAGGCCGCTAAGAGCGGCCTGTAATCCAATAGTCTTGAGTTTCTGAAGATTAGACTAAAGTGTTAAATATTTCAAAGGATTATTATTCCATTGCTCCGAAGAGCCTTGCGAATATTGCAGCAGCCTCAGCTCTGGTAGTAGTATTTTGAGGAAGGAATCTTCCATCAGGGAAACCAGTGACAAGCCCAGCTGCGGAGATGTGTTCTACCTCTTGAACAGCCCAATATGAAATATTATCATGATCAGCAAAGATGGTAGGAGTTCCGTTAGGAATCTCAATACTCCTGATAGTTACAAATTGGTAAAAAATTCGCGACATTTGCTCACGGGTTGCTGGTGCGTGCGGGGCAAAGTTACCTGCACCTACACCTATCACGAAGCCTTGTTCAGTTGCCCATTCTACCGCTGCAAAATACCAAGTCCCCTGAGCAACATCATAGTATGTTGGAGTAACATTGCGGTAATTAGTCAAATCCGCTCCCACAAAATTTGCAAGCACTTGAACAAACATTGCTCTGGTCATATTGTAATTCGGAGCAAAACGGTTATAGCCTACACCTTGGAAGAGGCCAGCATCTGCCACGGTTCTGACATAGTTATAGAACCAATCATCGGGTCCCACATCCACAAAGCCTGGAGAGGAGTCTGGCGGAAGATCTGGTCCGTCAATATTGTTATTATTGTCATCTCCAGGACCGGGCCTGTTGTTACCACCGCCAGTGCCAGTACCTCCGCCTGTGCTACCGCCGGGGCCACTTGGGCCACCACCGCCTGTCGTCGCATTTCTTACAAATGTGACCTGATCGCTAAGATCGGAATTAAGGAAGTTTGTACCATCACCAATAGCTCTCACTTGGATATGATGTGTTCCCACACCAAGATTAAGAGTAGCTAGATTGAAGCTTGTTCCTGTAATTACCCCGGTTACAGCTGTGCCGTTTACATAAACACGGTAGCCGGTAGCATTTGCTACGGTGTTCCACGTTCTGGTTGCTGTTGTGTTGGCAACAGATACGATTACCGGTGCCGGGAGTTGATGAGCTGCAATGACTACTGTAGGGGTCACTTCATAATGGCCAGCAACATTCTCAGCTCTAATAATGACTGTAAATGAGCCTGCCGTTGTTGGTGTGCCGGAAATAACGCCTGTAGTTGAGTTATAGGTCAAACCATTTGGTAATCCAACAACAGCCCAAGTTATAGGCGTGGTACCTGTCGCAACAAGAGTAGTTGCTGCATAAAGCACGCCTACTGTGCCGTTTGGCAAGGAATTTGTAGTGATCTCTGGAGCAACAGCATTATTGATGGTTATAGACAATTCCCATTCTCCGAAAAGACCAGGATCATTTATTATTGCTGCCCTAACAATAAAGGTAAATGTACCTGCTACCGTTGGCGTGCCGGATATAAGCCCTTCAGTAGAAAGATTCAAACCAGTTGGTAATGTGCCTGACTCAATAGTCCAACTGAGATCTAGCTCATATAGATCTCTAAGCTGATATGTATATGCCACGCCAACTATACCATTCGGAAGAACCCTATAAACTAATGGTACAACGATTTGAGCATTGGCAGTCGCTTTAAAATCAAAGATTATTTGGCTCGTCTCATTTCCTTCTGCAACATATACCGTTTCTGATGGTACTAGTGATTCACTAGTTGACTCCATGGCTCTTAAATCAAATGATAGACTTGAGAGAACCATAGAGAAAGCTAGGATGGCTGCAAAAAACTTTTTTTTCGATTTTACTACTGAACTTACATTTAGATTTTCCTTCTTTAACACAAACAACCCTCCTCGTATAATAAAGCTTATTTTTTAATTGTTTGAAAAATGGTATTGAAAGAAGCGGATTGAGTTCGGCGTAGCCCCACCTTGGGGCATAATTCCTGTCATAATGGTACTGCCTCTACCTTTGTTTACGTCTATGAATATGCCGGATAGTATTCTTCCTTCGGAAACACGCACTTCGTGAGATGGACATCTTTCCGGTACTTATTATCATCGTATATCTAACGAGGCCGTAGTTAGCGAAGTGCTTCAGGGAGAATCAGCATTCTTATTGTATGAGATACAATTATGTAAATATGCGGAATTGATGTTGGTAAGTTCCGTCATGAAGCTAGTAATAAAAATTAAACAGGTAGGCCGCTTACCAAAACACTTAGCTTTACCAACATCGCTGTCGGCTGTGAAAAACTTTTAGATTAAGTCAAGCAGATTAACCCCGTAATCAAATCAAGGTGATAGGTATGGAGTAGTCCACAGTTCACTATCACCTAAGTCTATATTGTTTTCTGTTCGACCAAGGTTATCAAGTCCATGCCATAAACCCCATTCAGTATGCTATTCGTAATCTTTTTTATTACGTAAAACACTTACGCCATGCTTCGGGGCAACAAACCCTATGTCCCAACTGTTAACGCGCGCAAGCATACTTAGCTTGACAGCTTGGCTACCTTTCGTCACGCCGTTGCCACACTGTCAAGGGTGCGCTTTAGTGCGTTCATTTTACCCTTGACAGTGTGGCATAATCATAATTTGCTTTTACAGCGGTTAAGTTAAATGTTTCTAACTTTGACTTTTTATAGCAGGCCTTGTCATATTAGTTATCTAGCATCGTATCTGCTAAAGGCATAGCTTTGAGAACTAATTGAGAATTATAGGTGGATGTATAGTTACTGTAAACGTACGAGTAGCATATCCGCCGTCATTAGTTGCTCTTACCGTGAACGTAAATATACCATCCACTGTTGTTGTGCCGGAGATAACGCCGTCTGGTGAAAGGGTCAAGCCGGTTGGCAATGTACCTGAATCAAGTGTCCAAACTATCGGAGTATCTCCTGTTGCTTGAAGTGTTTGTGAGTATGCCCATCCTCTTATGCCGGCTGACAATCTATCAGTCGTGATTTCCGGTGCTACCCAAGCCGGATAGATTTCTACTGTAAACGTACGAGTAGCATATCCGCCGTCGTTTGTTGCTCTTACTGTGAACGTAAATACACCTGCTAATGTTGGTGTGCCGGAGATTACGCCGTCTGT
>Ga0136643_10002648_pt1 | contig 23469 bp, 10 predicted proteins | sample TergutLab28metaG_FD_96883 | JGI IMG/M metagenome (GOLD analysis project Ga0136643, IMG submission 96883) | Labiotermes labralis P1 segment gut microbial communities from Petit-Saut dam, French Guiana - Lab288 P1 (version 3) (version 3) | ecosystem: Host-associated > Arthropoda: Insects >... | reverse complement strand
TGTGCAGTATATCTGGTCCTGCAGAACTGTTTGCTTTAGATGGCCGGTATAGCCTGTGCAGTATATCTGGTCCTGCAGAACTGTTTGCTTTAGATGGCCGGTACAGCCTTTGCAGTATATCTGGTCCTGCAGAACTGTTTGCTTTAGATGGCCGGTACAGCCTGTGCAGTATATCGCCACGGAACACCCTCTGACACTGACACTAAATGTCGTTGACTGCAAGCATTTAGTGCCATAAAGGAAGATCTGTATCCTTCGTCAGGTGACAAAGCAGGAATCATCCCAACTTGCATCAACCACATAAAGAAGGCACAGAGATGAAGTGAAAACTATGAGATTATATGAAAAATTTTTATATTACGGAAACACACACACACTAATACAAACACACAACACGTAGCTGTATAATACAGTATACGAACTTTGCATTCCAGATGACTAAGGCTACAAACACACATTCATAATATGTATCATATTATTGCTGTTATACAGTAATATAAAGGGCTTTTGTGTTTCACTATATGTACAGTACTTGTGTTGTTTCACCCCTCCACATCCCAGTAGCAAAATCACACTCCGGTAACCTCACTGGCCACCTTCCATCCCTCAATAACAATAAACACCAACATCAGTCCCTAAAAAATGACGGATCTATTTGCTGCCTGCATTTTTCCTCGATTAATTAACCCAAGAAAATGTGACAGACACGTTTTTCTGCAACGTCGGTAGACAACAGCCGACAGAGTGTGCGTAACATCTCAGAAGAAAGAAGACATCTTCAGCACCTCACCCGAAACCTTATATTCGCGCAGTCATTTAGAATTTGACATTGTTGATATATCAAGGAGTGCCTACAGAATTACGTGTATTAAAACTCCGTTGACATACCGCATAATTAACAAACTTTACAAGGCATAATTTGGTGCAGTTTGATGCAGTCAAATTTGAAGCACCGTTGGCCGTTTTCCGGGCGTTAATAAAGAAATTGCAAATCGTCATATTCAATAGATTGCATTTCAAACAGTGTGCAATTTGAAGAAAGCAAAAAGTAGCTAAGATGAAGATTCGAGTAACATTTAAAACTTCATAGCAGGAAACTCAGCAATTTTGTAATTTGCGCACATCATGTGTTTACAGAGATATCAGGGTCTGGGTGTCATCACCTTTCAAAATGAAAGAAGAAAATTTTTCCACTCAATCTGTTCAGTTACGGTCCTGGAAATGGGTGTGGCCTGAATAGGACAAATGGAATGAACAGCAAGTAGCAGGTGGCATTCCTCATCCGTCCCTAAATTTGAAAGCTTGAAAATCCTCGGTGCAACTCTCCAAGCAATACAAACCACACACATAGAGATCTTCATATGCGAAATAATTCTCAAAACGTTTAAAATTGATATTTTTTTATTGTTCAGCCAACAATATATCACACAATAATTTTTGGACGAATATTCAAATTTATTTACATTAAGCCCCTTGTATTGGCTACCTACAAACTATTAAGGCAAAGCACTCAACTGAATGCAATTGACTGCGAACTGCAGGCTGTTCCCACAAAAATATAGCATCTTCGCGCTGTCGTTTATTTACAGTAAAGCAATACACATCTTTGTTTATGGCAGCACCACATCTGCAAGTGTCAGAACAACACACACCAACAGCTATGGATGGCTATTAGTTATATATTGTGAACACAATAGTCAAGTGTTGTCTTTTAGACAAACAAACACAAGATGGAGTGTTTGAAACATCCTTTGAGAAAAGTCGAGATATGAACCAAGGGATTGCAGTTCTGTACCTTCTTTCTGTATGTCAGTTCCGTGTTTGACAAATTGTCTTTTAGATACTGATAATTTAATATCCCGTTTTTGATCAGATTACACAAAAAGGATTTTTGTTTTCTCATTACGGGAATTTCCATTGTCCCTCTAATGGAAATATATTGTGACTTTCGAATTTATAAAGTTTAGTAATGGCGTACGGTAATAGCAGACTGCAGTAAATACCGATAAACAGTGACATTAAATTGCTCAATTGCAGTTTACGATGTGTTCTAAGGAATATTCATTTTCATTACGTGCTCTAGAAGCAAATACATTTACGCTGTGCTAAACACAACATATTTGATCACATACGTCAGTATTAAAATTACATTTGGAGGTTGAACACTTTTGTGGAAGGCGACAAAGAAATTATTTGAATTCCCTTAGAAGGAAAACTGAAGAAAATTCCCCTACTTACATCTCAGAAGCCAAAATAATAACCCAAAGATGGAATTAAATTTCGACTCAGTAGTTGGAAACAGTATTTCAGTAATGTTGCTATTCGAATGATTAGGATTTCTAATGTGTAAAAACCAGAGCGACACACATGGCTTTGAGCTTGTCATTGCTGGAATTCATTGTGCTGTTATACAGCAAGAATGTTTAATTGAAATTTAAACGTTTGTGGAAAGGAAAGATAAAATTTCAGTTCTCGGAATGATAAAAAAAAAAGAAAGCACTTTCAAGTGATAAAGAAAATAAAGAGGAAAGAGAACCAGTAACAAAACACTTAACACAATTGTATATCAAGAGAATACGTAAAGAAATTAAGAACCTGAAAAAATTGAACAGGGCATTTATGTTGCTACATACAGAAAAGTGAATACCATTTGGTCTCCATTAGTGTCTGTTCTGAACTCAGTAACACTGTTTAATGTTTGTCACTCGTGCTGTAAAATATCATCAACAGACACGCGACAATTTACGAAATGTAACTTTCCGAAAACTCGATAAAATTATAAAGTTCTGCCGTCTAAAGAACAGCAAAACAGCAGAGCTGGCGCAGATCCAACATATCAGCAGTGAAACAGATATTTTCCTCAGAAGGGGGTAGCACAGTAATTGCTCTCAGTTCTGAATGAAAATTCTCCAATATACCATTACGTTTATTTCATCAACTACATTGTTGGCTGCACCTGAAAATCCTGTTCCAGCAGAGCATAATTTTATTATTTAGAGTAAAATTAAGAAATATTTCAGATAAAAGAGTGCAGCACGTTCTGTATAACGCAAAATTGTATATAAGGATCAGCAATATACAATTGCGCTCTTCAAATATTCTAACTGTAATGAAAGCATAATAGTAGAAATCATTTTTTCCTGATTCGTAAGCACAAGCCCAGTATTTTGGTTGGTGTTGATTTATCTACATTCACTGAAAGGGAAAGAAGAAACATTTCAGTGAGCCTCTTAAAATCAGACCGTTCTCCATGTTCGTACTATTGGGTCAGTCGCCGACCTGGTTAACCTTTCTTTCTTTCCTCCAGTCTTCCATCTACAATCCCCTCCCCGCAATTCCCGCTCTGTTAATCACTCGCTAATTTTGTAACTTTACTGCGGCTCTTTCCATTCTTATGCGTGTAAGCGAAAGGCGACTGTTAGCTACTTCATGTCTGTCTGTCTGTCAAACCGTCTCCACAACACTACTTGCCTTCAACAATTCGGATTTTCATAAAAATTAATATTTGAATCCCTTTCAAAATCTGTCCACAAAATTCACATTTCATTAAAATCTGACTACAATAGCGGTACTTCACATGAAGACCAGCCCACAGTTTGATCACATCTCGATGAATGCATCGCAGAATGAGGAATGTTTCTGGCATAAAACTTGTCTCAAATCAAAGCACGCATTTTTTATTCACAAATTTCCTTTCAGGAAATCGTGTCTTATTTGAGATAATGACAAAAAATTGTGGTATATACAAACTCTTCACAGGCGACTGTACAACAGGGCTCATGTGTTTTGCATGCCGCATGAATTAACTATAGACACACACTCAAAATATAAAATATTATACATCTTATACGTCAATGATGGTTACGCGAACGCGCCTCGGTGTTTGCACAGCCCACGGCAGTGGAATTTCTCATTTGTCCCTAAGTTCGCACGATTTTAAATCCTTGGTGCAACTGTTCGAAGCACCAGACACCACACACACACCTGGAGTTTAACGTAAGGTACATATTTCAGAAAATGTTTCCAAATTATCATCCTAGTTTGGTCAGCCAGTAGCGCTGCACATACATAATTTTGGCCGTACAATTAGTTTTATTGCAATCAAGCCTCTTGAATTTTCTGACTACAAACGTATTAAGTCAAACCACTCAAATGAAGCTAGTTGTGACAGTGCGAAATGCAGGCTGATTCCACATAATTTTAAAAATTTTCAATCCATCATTTATTTACATTAGTACAGTACAATACACATCTTTGTTTATGGCAGCAGCACATCTGCAAGTGTAAGAACAACAGACACCAACAACTAGGGATGGTAATGAGTTATACATTTTGCACACTAAGGGGTTAACTGTCGTCCTTTAGAGAACCAAACAAAAAAGAGAGATTCTGAATCTTCCTCTGAGAAAAGTCGATATACACACCAGAGGATTGTAATGTTATGTTTTCATTATGTACGTCTGTTTTCTCAACGAAAACTTGCCTCAGATTTATTGGTACTTAAACTTATTTATTATCAAATTACTTTAAAAAGTTTTTTTGTTTTCTCATTATGAGAATTTCCCTTATTCCTCTAATGCAATTATATTGTGTCGTTCCAATCTATAAAGTGTAGTCATTACATATGGAAATAGCAGGCTGCAACACATACCGATAAAGAGTGACATTAAATTGCTCAATTGCATGTTACCATTTGTTCAGAAGAACATTCATTTTTTTTCAGTTCCCTAGAAACTAATGCTTTTAAGGTGTGCAAACCACGACATATTTAATCACATACGTCAGTATTAAAATGACAATTGATCTTAGATTAGTTTTGTGGAAGGCGAAAAAGGAATTATTTGAATTCCCTTAAAAAAAAACTGACGCAAAATCCCTTTCTTATATGTAAAGATAAAACAATCCCAAAACAAGTCTAGACATGGCCAGAATGTTCCAGGACAGTGAGGCTTCGAGATTTCCAGACAATCTACACACGTAGTTAGTTAGGCTGTCCGCCCTACGCAAAGACCCCATTAACCCCCCAGGAAAAATTCCTGGGACTCATTTCTGTTAGAGGCTGTGTCAACCCCACAGACATAGAGCCGTCGGAAGCATTACCTTCTTAAATTTCGGAAACCAAAATAATTACCAAAAGAAGCCTGGAACTGCACTTTTCCTCAGAATATGGACCTAGGATTTCAGTAACTTTGCTTATCGTATGATAAATATTTGTAATGTGGAAAGACCATAGTGTCGCCTATTTCTGTGAGATTTACCTCAGTGCTAGAATTCAATGTGTTGTTATGCAACAAGAATGTTTAGTTCAAATTTAAACATTCAGGGAAGGAAAAGATAAAATTTCAGTCCTCGGAATAAAAAAAAACCAAGGAAAATACTTTCAAGTGATTAAGAAAACATGGAGGAAAGGAAATCGTCAACAAAACACTTAAGCCATTTGGATGTGAAGGAAATACCTAAAGAAATTAAGAAGCTGAAGAAATGGATCAAGGCTTTTATGTTGTTAGATAGAGAATTGGGAATGTCATTTGGTCTCCATTAGTGTAACTTCTGAACTCAGTAATACTGTCTAATATTTGTCAATCGTGCTGTAAATTATCGTAAAAAGACACTAGCCATTTACGAAATGTAATTTTCTGAAAACTCTATACATGTATTTCGCCCCACCTTCAGATTCCCCTGTGTCCTGTTAGCATGTAACATTTTGACTAAACGTGCAGGTGATATACCGTGCTAGTGGCTGTTCAACAGATACAAAGCAAGCACAAACACCTGACATCTACCAGTCAGTGCAAAATTATCTGAATCTTGACACCAGAAGTACGAGAATGTAAGACATCCTGTAAGTAAATTCAAAATAATACATGTGGGTTTTCACAGGCAGGTTTCGGTGCTTGTAAATATCAATGAAATTCAGAAATGTGTTTAGGTCAATAAAATATAAAATGTAGGTTTTCCTGCAGTGTGAAAATATCTCTTTCAAATTCCTAGTAAGAAATGAAATAGACTTTCTTCATTCTAATAGGTTAAGTCTATTAAACCTCAGCACGGAGAAAAGTAAGTCACAATGCGCCTATCACTACTATAGATCTATCATTCCACAATTAATTCAACTGAACACAAAAATGGCTACATTAAATAACTTCCCTTTTATTTAAGTAAAAAAATTTTAAAGCTCTTTCAAATAAACTTTGTGGATCGTTGAAATAAGAGTTACATTTTCCCAGAAAAAATTTTTGAGAAGAATATGGTTTGACCTGTGTGCTCAATAAACTGCAGACTTTTGTATTATGGGTATGAACCGTGACTAAGATAAAAATACGAATATAGAAATTACTATAATTTTCAAGCATGTAATAATTCTGGCTTACGTCACAGTATTAAAGTTCTGAATAGGTAAACAACTAACGTTGTTATTTGAACCGATTTATTATAATGGACATCGGAATAGAGAGAACCAGTGAGGCTTAGTTCAGGAACCGAAACTAGAAACGCAAAGCAATTGGTGTGAAACGGCACTTATTTTTCAAGGGAAAAGAATAACGAAACTTAATGAATTCAACCAAAAATCGAGTCGTCGAAATAGAAAGGAAAGAAAGATTTTAATTCGGTGAATCGAAGAGAAAATAGGGAAGAAAGAAAATTGTGTCAGTCAGTATAACACACTTACAGAAGAAAGTGCGAAAGTAATTAATAATCCGTGTAAATCGAAAAGGGCGTTTATTGATCTTCGTAGGGAGTTGTGTGTGTCATTCGGTGTGTATTGGTGTGAGCTTTGTTTGCCAGTCCTGCTGTGAATTATTGCCACTATTCATGTGGCAATACTAAAGTTACTGTTCGATAAATACACGTTATGTGCCGGTATTCACCGTCACTTCCAACGATATACAATTAACATCCATCAGCCTAAATAATCTCAATTCTACCGCATAATGTTATTGCTGTTCAACAGAAATAGAAGGACAGACACACAAACAATCAGCTATAAATATTAGCAATCCCTAAAATCATATATATCGGTGTGAAAGAAAACTAATTTTTCGAAAACATAACAAGAACATTTTTCAATCGTGTGGTGTAAAAACTGATCAAATTTCGAAAGAAAAAGAAAAGCCACAATTTGCTTATCAGTAACAATATACTGCTACTGCATAACTAATAACATTACAAACACGAATAAGAATAGATTAAGTTAAATATCGTATTGTGCTCTTAAATGCATGCGGAGCCACAAATGTCTCAACAAAGGTGTTATCAGGTCGTAAGAAGAATTATAATATTGAAGAAAGCATCAACTAAGGTAGAATAATGTAAATATTGTTGTATGTTGTGTGTTGAACTGGAGTAAACAGAAAATAAATTGATTTTGAAATTTTCAATGCAAAGCCATGTTAATACTTTTTCGGGCATTTGTGAAAAGCATTCACGCACTTCAATATATAAGACAAAGTTCGCTGTCTGTTGAATTCACCTCTCCAAATAAACACTACATCTAGGTACAAAAATGAGCCTTAATCCGGGTGCAGAAGCTAGAAGCCTGTAGACGTTGTGGTGATATTTCATTCATAATATTTGCAAATATAACAATACTTGCGATGTGTCACGTCATATTGAACCTCATTCGTGCAATTGGAAAGAAATGTGTTACATATTTTGGGTGTGTATTCGATGTTAAATTGGTTGTATTGTTAGGCAGTAGATGTGCTAAATTATTGTTTTATATTCAGAGGAAAGGAATTTAATAATTTCAATCCTCGAAATAAGAATTAACAAAATCTTATTTAGGAGGGAAAGAATTAAAAACAAAAGAAAATCAACCAAAAAAAACTCAAGTTAGTAAAATATCTAATCGGAGAGTTTATTTGCGGAAGTAGGACGAGAAATGTGTCACTCGTCTAATTTCTTTGACATCTGAAGCCAGTAATGAAGTGTAGTTTTTGTTTGTCGTACACAAAAGCACCCTCAACAGACCGGCACACATTACGAAGTGCTTTGTCTTCAATATGCGATGTATGCATTACTGCTCAACTTCAGACTCTGCAGTATACTATTAGCATGTGCTATTATCACTAAACGTGCCATAATATACTGGGCTAGTGGCTGTTCAACAGATGCAAAGCCAGGACAAACACCCAAATCGCCCCAGTCAATGCACATTTCTCTGAATCTTGACACCAGAATCTAAGAGAAACCCAAACTCCCTGTAAGTGCATGCAGAATAATACATTTGGTTCTTCACAGGCACGCTTCTGTGTTACAACGAATTGCTGAAGTTCGCAGCTGAATTAGGTCAGTATATTTTTACATACAGATTGGTGTGCAAATTTTGACACGTATTTAATTTAATTTTTCTTAAGATCTCTGAGGGGAGGGGGGGTTGCAACACTACTACCCCCCTGCAGTAGCTGCCCCTGGTATACATTTATACTGTAATCTGTCTTTCGACAAGTCTTTTCCAAAGCCAGTTCTTCACACAGAACGATCTAGTGCTTCTGTCTTCAATTTACAGAATTCTCTCATTTCCTTAGAATCACACAGTAGCTGCATACCACTTCTTCCTCATCTTCTCCTCACTTTAACCTTTCCTTCTACCTTCCCTTCAATAACTTTTTCTGAATGCAGTTCAAGCGCAAAGTGTGAACAATTCACTTAGGTTTCCCTTGAATGTATCGTGTTTCCTTCCTCCTTGAGACTATCCATTCGCTGTTCGATCCAATCAGAGTTATGCATCCTTCTCAAGCACCACTCTTCCAATGTAATCTGCTAATTTTTATATAATTTCTGAAGTTCCCAACTTTCAGCACCATACAAATTGATGCTCCAAATGTAGCTTTTTATTGCTTTTTCCAAATATTTAAACCCAATTTGTTGGTAAAAAGAATATGTTTCTTGTTGAATGCTGCTTTTGCTTTGGCAATTCTACATTTCATTTCCCGTGGACATCTTGCACCACTTGTTATCACACTACACACACAGTTGAAATATTCCATATTTACTGGTTTTTTTTTTTTATCTATCATGATTTGTGTTTTTAATGGTTACATTGATACTCTTATTACTCTAGACTTTCAACATTCATTTCCATTTCACGGGATCTTCCAATTTCATTCAGTTAACCAATCACTGTATGTAGTGTAATATATTTGTGTATAGGAATGTGTGAGTTGCAGTGCTAGACATAGGGACAAGCTGCTTACATATCCCTTACTAAACAGTCACACTCCACTAACCTTACACCTTACGATAATTACCCTCACTTTCGATATTTTAATGTCGTCTCATGAAAAATTCCAAATCAGTTGGACCCGAAAAAGAAGAAATTCTGTATGCCTTGACCCAAAAATTATATCTAAATTGACTGTTATGAATTTTGTAACACATCACGAAATATTTGGAATTTGGATGTGGAACAGCAGTGTATAATGGGATATTGTCTTAATATGTACATGATACATAGTACAGCTTGCTTATGTTAACTATTAAAATAACAAAGACACCTGCCGTTATGCTGTTTATCTAAGTTAAAGGAAGGGAGAATGATCAAGAAAATCTTCACTGGGTTATTTGTAGTGAGAAGGGAAACAGTTTTTGAAAAGTATGAATATAGTCTATTATTTAATGAGGGCCTTTCTGTATGTATTTCTCAACAAATATTATTCAGGCGATCAAGTCAAGAAGAATAATGTGGGCATGTTACGTGGCATGTATGGAGGGCAGGAGAGGTTCGTACAAGGTTCTGGTGGGGTGAAGTCAGGGAAAGAGACCACTTGGATGACCTAGGAATAGATGAGAGGATATTAAAATGAATCTCAAAGAAGTTGTATTGGAAGGCATAGATTGAGTGATAACTTAAAAAATTGTCTTAGTCAAATTTTACTCTCTTCCACATCAGGAAAATACACAACTCTTTGCTGAGGAGCTGTGACTTGGTAAAAAGATGTGTTACATTTTAGATAGTATGGAAACTGATGAAAGCTGCGTGTGCCATGAGACAAACCAGCTGGTAACTCCACTTTTTAAGTACAGAACTGATAAAACTATGGGGTATTATAAATTTAATCAACAACAGGTTTTAAACAACACCAAGGAAGAAGCTGGGAAGAAAATGTTCAAAAATCAGGTCAAGTGCAAGCTCCTCCAAAATTACAGAAAATGAACTAATACGTTGAAGATGTTTCCATCTGTTCTTGGTTTGTGTGAAACGCTTGTAAATATGACTGTCTGGAATTACGTACAGAGACAGACAAATGAAATTTCATGTCTAATCACCACAATTCAGGAGAAAATCCTCACATAAATATTTTGATAATATTAACTTCAGAATCTTTAATCTTCCTAACACCAAATCAAGCATAAAGATTATTTCAAAATAAACTTCACTTTTCATTGTGTATGGCTTTAGAATCAAAGGGGAAGAAATAAGGAGATTGAATGTGTTTGAGAATATGGTGCTGAGAAAAGTGTTTGGACTTAAAGCGGAAGAAGCAGCTCCAGACTTCAGAGGACTGCATAATTTGTACCTTTAATTGTGTATTACCGCACTGGTCACAAAAAGTTCACCTTGTGAGCGTGAAAGTGTAGCAGAATTACAAACAAAAGTTTCTGTCATTGTGCGTGGTCGTGTTAATCTATACACACACATACACACAAACACGCATGTTGTTACTGACTGTGGATTTTTCAGTTGACCTTAGCAGTGGTTTGCGCTGCAGAGAGCGAACAGTCATCTGTTTGTGACCAGTAATGGTTGTATTACAGTTAGATACATTGGGCCGAAGTGCAGTCGTGTTTTGTGCATGTGAGATCATAATATTGTTATTTTGTGTGTTGTCACGTGTGTTCACAGATATGCATAAATTTCGTTTTCTTATTACAAACGAAGTATTTGGCGACCAGTGTTTGTTAAAATGCTACGTCGTGAAGTGATAGAGAGTCTTTCTTTTTGGTGGGATTTATACATTAGTGTTAAGATCACCAATATCGCTGTGCAGGTCGAATGCATTTTCTTGAGGAAGACACATTCCATACAAATACATAAACATACACGTGCCAACTGATTCAACACTAAGAAGGTCATCATTTTCCCTACACACTGAACTTGTAGGTTTCGTAGGATTATTTAAAAACTGCTATCAGTTTATTATGCAAAAGTGGGGGTGGAAGTGAATTTAGTTGGCTTATGATAGATGATAAAGAAAAGGACTTGTGAATATAGTAATAAAACAATCTGTTGTGAGCTTAGTGCCCGTCAGGGCTCAAATTTGTCTGCTGTCTGTATGTGTATAAATAGCACAGATCTGACATAATCCAACCCCTCAAATTCGGTCACTGAAACTTGCTGCTGAAACGCTTTAAGACTGAACACAACTTGTCTACCTATTTAATAAATTTTGAGGAAAATTGAAATTCAAAGCATTTATATTTTTGTGACGCTACAGCCCAACTCGGGCCTAGATCGCCTCACTGTTGAGGTTTCTAGATCACACAAGTTACAAACACACACACACACACACATCCAGTAGAACTCCCCTGAAGAAGTGATAAGCCCGTCGCTGAGGATGCCACCTGCACAACATACAACAAGCACATTCATGCCGTCAGCAGTATTCGAACCCATGATCCCTGTAATCAAGTGGCCCCCGACCTGCGCCTGAGACCACACTGCCACCGGCATCGACAAAATTGTACCCACAGGTGTGATGGAATCAAATTGTGACAACAGTGCCTATGAAGATCGGCGCTTTCTTGGTTTTGACATGGTGCAGTTTGGTAGATAGACGGTGTTTCATAAGACGGTTGTTACTCCATGTTCAGGGCAGAATAGTAAGCCCAAACCCTTTGTTTTATTTTATTTCATTGTACTATTTTCTTTTACCCACTCTTTTCCTTAACACCTTCCTCCCAGTCTCCCCGGTCATTAATCTCCCCTGTCAGTTTGCTCTAAGCTCCAATCCTGATCCTCCTCTCAAATGTCAAAAGCTCTTCAGAAAACATTCAACGATGAAAATGTAGGCATCATATTTCCCCGAAACTCATACCTGCACCTTAACTATTAACCAACAAATGCACTTATATAAAATTTCACATTAAAACACTTAAAATCGCTCCGACATGTTTCGATCCCAAGATCATCCTCAGGGAGCTGTGTTGTTCCTTACTAAAGACATTTTAAAAACATTCACAAAATAATTCCATTATACTAACAGGGTGTTGTGGCAGCATATCGTGTTGAGTAAGAGTACGTTGTTAGGAATGCGTCTGGCATAGCCAGACGCATTCCTAACGTTTACATTCCTAATGTGTACAGTTTATTGAATAATGCTGCTGCTATTGGTTTATAATGTTCAAATAGTGCATGATCAGTGAACAGCCGAAAAGAACGGGAAGAGCGTGGTCATGGTTCATTGTGAGGACCAAACACTGGCTGACGAAAACCACGCAAGATCCTCAGGCAGTCTTCAATATGCAGCGGCAGTACTGCCAACTCTACATAAAAATCAAAAGAACAAAAACAAGCACTACATAGGAGGCTTTATGGAACAACAGTTTGTCATGACAAAAGCAGGCAGTTCTCTGTAAACGGCTTTTCAACTGATATAAAATATGACAAGAATATGTTCTGCCATCTCTTCATTTACACCAAACAAATGAACACCTTTCATTTATTACATATCTCTACCATGCTTCATCTACAGAGCTGTTTTTGTGTAAGGATCACGTAACTTTTCCCTCCAGATTGTGTGAGATACACCGAAACACGTAGGAGAAACTTGGTGTAGATTAGTAATAAATAAGAGTTGTGTATTCAGTTGGTGTGACTGAAGAGACGTCTAATATATGGAAAAGAACAGAATGGAATGCTTCAAAATGTCCTACCATAATTAGTTGCATCCAAGTTGCAACATAAAATAAATGGCTTCAGTTCTGCAAGTTCATTCAGGCTAATGCTATGGTAAACAGTCTTCAATCTTCCAGGATGTTAGGCAGCGTCGAACGGTAACTACAAGCTACACTGTGCAACATCCGTGAAGAGCAAAGACCTACCTGGCTTCCATACTCTTCTTATGACACTCCATAAACACACGCACAGAGAAGTCTTTATTGAATTTAAATACTGACCATAAAAAATTCCAATTATTAACTTGCTAGCACATTCAGTGCTGCTTTTACAATATATTATCTATATATGACATTTACTGCTCTGCACAATCAATGTAACAGTCTTGAATAGCAAACCAATGTTGCACGCTCATACATTCTTATTTTTAAACTAATCACTGTTTTATTTCTGTTGAAATGCAAGTAAACATACAACCCCAAAAGGTAGGGAATACTACAACAGCAGTAAATCCATTACAAATTGAGTGTCCTAATCTATTTTAACACATGAACATATGTATTTTCAAAAGGTCGTGCAAAATATCAAAGCTCTGATCTATCCCTTTTATCAGCAGGTGTGACAGTGTTCTGCTACACAGATTTCAAGTGACGATTAATGTAAAGTAGATCGCCAAATCTCAAGCACCATAATCATTAGGGAAACCAAGAGACTGCAATGAAAATAACACCAAGACTCCAGATGAACAGCCTACGGGTGCGTATTTACAATATTGCTGGTAACCGTGTGAACGACAAAATACTGAAAGTTTGGAATGCTACAATGAACCATGTACCCACATCTACATTTGCTGAACTTTTAGCAGAAAACGCTTGTTTAGTAGAACAAACGAGACATTCCCAAATTACTTGAGAGATATTTTATTCTCTAAACTGATAATACTGTAAAATTAAATTTTAAACTATCTATACAATGCAAATTCTGCAGCCGTTTCCTTACAGCACATAGCTGAAACACAATGTCTGGAGAAGAGAGTTAAGTACTGCAATACGATTAGGAACTTGGGAGCAATTTACTGTAAGAAAACAACCGACCTCATTACTGAACATGTTACAAAACAACAGAATTAGTGACACCGCAAGTGGAACAATGTAAGCTTCATAATTTAAGTTACTTTTGTGAGATATTAGGGTCTCAAAATCGGTTAATGTTATACAGTCTTCTGAGGCATGACACAATGCAGTTTGGCACAAATGTTTGGAGGAATTTGTTCTGTAAAAACCCTGTAAATTCCAGATCACCTCATGTCACTATATGGACAACACATCCCAGACTGCAAGCTCATCTGTTGCTTTTGGTGTTGTACTTATGCATTCTCTGGGAAAAGTACATCCTCAGAAACTGACCATCAGACTGAAATTTATATCGCTTATGTGGCACGGACTGTCGGACATATCGTTTTGCTCCGCATCTAATAGGAACCCTACAGCACGTGAGGCTCAAATATAACCTCATTCACTTTATCTCCACAATGTCTTATGTACAAATACTGATACTCAACGTCAACAAAGATCTCAACCAAGCCTACAACATGCACTGGAAAATTATTTTATATAACTGTGACTTCCATTACGTCAGATGTTTTTCCAAACGCCTCTTGAAAACTGGATCTGCCTGTACTACCAAGTACGAAGTCCCTGAGAGAGAGTATCAAAACGTATTCCTGACAATGCGAACAGGGACACTAACCCAAACACCATTCTTGTACATATATATATATATATATAAGATTCCCAAAGTGAAGCACAATCCCCAAAGTAATAGTCACACTTATTGTAACAAATCAGAAACATTTTTGTATTTTGATTTTTTTGTATGATGCATCTCATAACAAAATTAACGTAACTATAATTTACATCTACATGAACCCTGAACTGTTCTTCATCTCTGTGACAGTAGTACATGTGACAAATCAGCATGAAGATCAGTATGATATCCAGCATCACTAAAACATGCATTTAGTTTTGTTGGTAAACAGGCGTAATTTTTTCCACCCTCATTCAAGTAACTTTTATTTATTTACATGAAAAATTTGTTGTAGTGTTGGTGTTACCTGCCACATTCCATAATCAGAGGGCACAACAAAACTGTGTCTCACATTATCACAGACACAACAGTCCGACATCCACGAGCCCGCTTGTCAGGTCCAGCAAATATACCCCACGACACATAAAAGGGAAACAACTACAAATCTGTCTGCATTCAGGCACCATGCCATTAAGACGTACATGAGAGTGGAGACGAAGCTCCATACATTCATAACCTCAGAAGTAGCTGCCAACATCCCAAATCTACATACTCCTCTGCGTGACTACACGACATGAGGTGCCGAGGAGTAACCAAAATGTTTCCAATATATACGGAATTAAAAACACCAGCAACTCTCAGAACAGTAAACGAAACCACCAGGTAGTAATGACAATTGGAAAGACTGAATAATTACAACAACCACCAAAAGGGAAAGTAAGAAAACTGTTACTGTTCGGTGCTCAAAACATTACCAACCCAGTTTCACCAAAAAGAACATTACCTCATATAAATTTGTGCCCGCTTTTGACTAGTCCAGTTACGCCGACCACAAAACGAGAGGCCTGTCACAATCATTTCAAAGACTCTGTAACATAATATTTTTTTTTTAGCGCAGTCTCTTGGAACAATTCCAATGTGCAGCACAGCCTGAACATCCCTGCGCAACCTGACAGTTGCTAACATGGACTAACTTCAGTTCAATGGCATCCTTAAATGAACAATCAAATTGCACTTGGGTATCTATTCAAAGCTACGGTTAATTGTTTCAATTCCTGAATGCAGTAAACTAAGGTATTCATTCACCTTCATACAATGTGAGGCTGTCATCATAATGATATGCAATGAAGCCTTCTTGGGTGATCAGCCCCCAGATAATGGAGACAATCTCCAAAGCGTTGGGCACAAAGACTGCTTGAGAACATTTCATTGCATTTCGACTTCCTCATTTTCACTCACATCTTGGAACAGCAATATGGCAGACTTAACAAGGTATAAATTATATAAAAATGCTATTAATTAAAACACTTACTCATATGCAAGGCTTTGTGTTGACGTGTGTCAGTCTGGCAAGTTACTGGCACCAGGAACGTCAAACAATACAATAGATCAAGAAACAAGAAACACAGGGCATGACTGCTTCAAATTTGTTGCTTCAGGCTAACTTCGAGCAATAAACTCATGAAACACTGAAACTTCAACTTACATCTTGGCTAAAGGGCAGTGGAAAAGAGACATGACCCTAAAAAGGGCAGTGGAAAAGAGACATGACCCTAAAAACAAATTGCTATGAAATCAATGAAGCCTCAATCAACATCCTCAATAAATGTACACAGAAATATTACAAATTAACTGACTTGAAAATAAGAATAACATTTTCAATTATACGCAGTGCAACCAAGTGTCAACCATACAACGTTACATGCAAATAAACCAACAGTCTGATCCCCACATCTGTGCACAACGGCTTGCAGGTGAGTATGTAGGTGATGCCACACACTCAATTTTTCCAGTCCTTCTTGATCTCAAAGCTCCACTCCCACTTAAGATGTTCGTGTTTATCATCATCTGTGAACAGTGACTGAACAGTGTAGGTCCCACGTGCCATCATCCCCGAAGGGAAGTCCTCTGCAGGTGTCGTGTATGACTGCAGCTCCGTCTTGGGAGGGTAACTGCCAACCATATGCGACATTTTGTCAACTAGAAACAAACAAATTGTTAAATCCCATTTTCCATGCTTAAGAGTGCTTAAGATTTACAAACTTTCTGAGGCATGAATGTGGGGTAACAAAGACAAGGGGAAAAACTGCATAAATGAAAACTTCAACACTGTCGCTTCACAAATATCATTAGACACAAAAGAAATCTCAACAAGGAACAGATATAAGGAACATGCATATGTACAATGAAATGAGAAGAGCAACGCCACGTATAAAGCATGCGCAAGTGCAACCCATTAGAGTATGATCACGTGTGAGAGTATTGCAACAGCCAGAAACATTGCAGGTAACGCGCGTGTTAACACAACACTGACGCATGTTCATAAAAGCCACTGTTGCCATGGAAAAACATTAATGTTACACATATTCTGAGTGTATGTCTGTATTCTTGCTTTAGTTATCTGTCACACAAAGCACATGTGCCATATTATATTGACATCTGTGGCCTGACTGCCTCTACCATATTTTTCTACCGTATCTCATAAACAGCGCGATTTTCAGGGAAAAAATTTATTGAACATAGTGTGTGTTTTGATTTTCTCTGCATCTTATGTATGCAACATTTCTCACTCTAAGAAGAACTCAGCATGATACTGTCACAAATATACACAGGTCTCCATGTCAAGTGCCTTATTCTCATCAGATTTTAATTAAACTTGAACTGTCATGACAGAATTTCAAAAACCCCCCAAACATAAACGTTTACAATAATCCACTCAGTGGCAGCCAATTTGCTCTGCATTGACAGACATTCGGACACACATGACGAGGTCAATAGCCACTTGTCGTAAGTTTGTGAATGTGCCTAAAATTCACCACAGGCATTCAAACTGGAATCCCAAGGACACACCAGTCGGTGTATCCCAACTGCACAAAATTCGTTGGGCTGCTGTCTAAACCACCGTACCACAACCTGCTGCACATCATTGTATTAATGACCATACAGCCTTTGACAGCTTGCCTTAACAGTCCGAAGGGTATAAAATCCCACACCAATAAATCCATACACATGCAGGACGTCTGAGCAGCTCCCATCACATTTCGTTCACCTAGTACAGAACTCTGCAGACCATGTGGGGATGGCCACTGTCGTGCAGCAGGACGGTGCCTTCGGCGAGTTCACCATGTTTGTTCTTGGTCTAGGTATGCAGATTTGGAGGCATCTGACAGTATGCATTATGTCATTACACAGTCTGCAGTCCAGAAGTAGGGATCCCTCGGTGTCCCTGCTCCTGTCCAGACGGTTTCACCACCTGATGTGCCTACTTCAAGCTACGCACCATCAACCATACTGTTCTACGCAAGTGTACACCAGGGCATTTACCCAGTCAAACACACAGCTGCACCAACCACACTGCCACAAGCTGACTGCTGTTGTGTATGCCTCACAACTGCAAATAAAATGGGCCAGTACATGCCCCTATATATAGAAAAAACTACACCATAAAAAAAAAAAGGTAAAGTGTTCCCATTACACGCCCCGGCATGGCCCATAGGGTGGGTAGAGATGTGGCTCTACTCTTCCATGACCACGGCACGAGAAGGGGGTGAGTGGTCAGCAGCATGCCCTGGCCACACTTAACCGCCGGGAAAAACCCGGTACCCATTTTACAGGAGGCTGGGTGGGCCGCAGGGCCGGCCTGGACGGGCGAAAATTCTCGTCCCCAACGGGATTCGACCCCAGACCAATTCAATAGATACCAGGCACTCTGTCCACAGAGCAAACTGACCAGTGAATGCAGCTGGGCACTCGCCTCCAGCTAGAGTTAACGTTCAGAACAAGTGGAGCTATACCTCTACTCCCTTCATATGCTATCACAGTATGAGCAGGGACTATTTACATTTACACTTTACATTCCAAAATGTAGTACATACTTTCTTTTTCACATACTGCCTACAGTAACAAAATTATCTTAAACACACGTCACACTAAACCTTGAACAAGATAATGGTGAAGAATTATTTTGGCTTATCACAAGCATAGCATAAACACAGAGTTGGCGGTCACACCACTGTAGAACTTCTGATAAGATGGGGGAAAAAAGCAGACAGCTGTAAGGTGTATGGAACCACAGACCAAGCTGGCGATACAGGCACACACACACGTGAACACAAGCAGTACTCATCTTACTCCTGACATACAACTGCTTGCCCCACCAATTACGACACGCGGCAGCTAAAACCGTACAGAAGCAGAAACACGTGGGTCAGGGACTTAAAAGTTTACTGACACAGAAAGTGGGAATGTGGACTTGAACTGCAGAAACCTACACCACACTGTCTGTATCTCACATGAAGATCTGTGATTACCACATGTATTGGCCAAAGCATTTGCATATTTTATAGGTTTCTGATAGGAATCACAAACATGTGTTTATACCTTCTAGACAAAGGGTTTACATACCAGACCCTGTATTCAGGGGGAAACCCCTAATTGCCTGTAACTACCTCCTACATGTTTCGGTCTCTCTTCGTAGGTACATTGTACACAAGTTTTATAACTGATCCAAAATTACTTCCTCGGTGCGGTTCCTTTAGATTTCACTCTTTTTAATCTGATAACTGTATACAGGTAGTAAGAGGATCAGCTGGCTAGCCTGTACAATGGAAAGCAAAGCTTGTCTCAAGGATTATGACATGGTAGGCATTAGGTGATGGATGGACAGCTGTTATTGTACATGAATTTACTTCAGCAAATTTAACACTCTGAAAAAATTATGTCACTTAAATGATTGCTAACCAGACATATTTTATAAACAGTACCAAAAACACTATCAGTTCACAGTTTACTACAGACACACAGATTAGTTTGCTATCTTATCTATATTGGATCTACAAACGGTTGGAGTGCAGGACCTGGGATGCCATTGCCACTCTGGTGTTTTTCTACATTTCCCTCCCACAGCTCGTGCAATTGCTTGTTTTCTCCCTTTTTATGATCTTCATGACCCAAATGTCCCGAGTTCCCTTCGACATGGGGTGGCGGAAGCTATAAACCTCTCATTCCAACCACACTACTTCCATCCTCACTCACAAGGACAAATGTATTTGGTTATAGGTTTCACCCTACCTACAGTATATTTGTTAGTTTTAATAACCACAGCTTACTAAAGGAATACTTACTATGCAAGCTAATATGGACAATACTTTAAAAATTACAGAAACCTGACACTTGTCACAATGTGATATGATGGTGGGATATTACAGAAGACCTGAGTAGGATGTGAAGGCATGGTGCGTGCTCCTCAACATGTCAATAGGAGTAGCAAGTGCATATATTCTGGTATTTAGTCATCCCTGTTAAGGACCACTGTTGTCAAAAATAATCCTTGTACTCACCCACAGTCCCTGGATTGCATAAAACAGAACAAGGCGCATAAACACCTCAATCCAACTCAAAAGCCAAACAACAAGAAGGTGACACTCCATTTATAAACACACCACTGGGAAACAGTTGCTGAGACTAAGCTAAAGCCTTATAAACTAAACGTAGAACATTTAAAATGAAAAACAATCATAGCGTACATTATAACAGTCAATAATACCTATTTATTCAGAAGGCAACCTTAACCTTTACCTTCCCAACATGAATATCTAAATTTTAAAGCATGGTTTAGGAAAAGCATATTATTCGAACAGAAAAAGATATAACTGTTGCATAAAGTGCATTGTGTGGAAAATAACACATAGATTACGTCTTAAAAAATGCAGTAAATTTCATTGCTGCCTAAATTCACAAAACTGAATTTCTATGAGCGTTTGCCTATGTATATGAACACAGATCTTTATAAGGTTAATATTATTGTTTCCATACATGATTATGTACATTTCCCCTCACGATGGTCCTACATGAGCTGAAATGTGCTGGGGTTTCTAACAGATGCCATGGACTATTTATGCATTAACCTTTGGGTACCAGAATTACACGTCCAGAAGGCGCTGCAGAAGACCAAAGTTTAAAAGAGATCTGCATAAGGAGGGCCATCAAGATGCCGTGACCTTAACCTGGTGTATGTTGTTTTGAGCATCAAACGGCACAATGGGCATACCTGACATCAGGCACGTAAGGCCTTTAGAGCTCTTCATGACAAAATTACAGTTCGATTTACAAATAAAAATCACAAGTGAAGTCCACCAGAATTATACGGCTCACATGAGCACTGATCTGTAAGGCCACGTCCCCGCCCCGTTGATTTTTTAATTATTTGGTGACACTCTGTTAACCTTTCAAATACTTGCTTTGCAGAATGCAAATACATGTAGAAAAACAAATCAAAATATTTATTTTATATACTTAGACAACAAGGAAATTTATTGCCACTTTAAAACATGTTACATAATCTATCTTTTATTACCCACAAAATTCTGTTTATTTTAAAGTTTTATCCTACAGATGTCTGTAGACCACAGGATAATCTTACCTGGCATTCCCAACCTGTACGACTTCTGAATATATTTCAGACCATGTACTATCTCCCTCTGCACAACAAAGTCAATTCTAATGCGATACGAAACTCCTTCCTTGATGATAAACACCTGCACAAACACAACACAGCTCCATTAACACTCAATTCTATGACACTATAAACTAAACTAAACTCCGTGGCCTTAGTCCGCACGCGAACTATACCAACAGAGCGGCCGCCGCCGGTCGGCGAAGTTAGTGCCAACTTTTGTGGATAGAGGGGTGTCACGTGGTCAGCGCAACAGGTCCCCACAGCCGTTAATCTCTGTTTTCTAGACCTGGAGCCGCTACTTTTTCCATTCAAGTAGCTCCTCAATTGACCTCACGAGGCCGAGTGGACCCCGTTCCAGACCCACTACTACTCAGAAAATCTGGTAGCGCCAGGAATCGAACCCGGGACCTCTGTATCTGTAGCCAGAGACTCTGACCACTAGACCACAGAGGCGGTCCTATGACACTATGGCATACTCTAAAATGCTGTGAACAATATTACATGCATCTTATGTTTATTGGACCGTGCATCATCTTGATAGTTGAATAAAGACAGACCAACTTGATGTCACTTGCTTTATTTCATTATTTAATGCTCAACATGTTTCGAACGTTAGTACATTCGTCCTCAGGAGCTTGCGACTTATTTGTTGAGTTATTTCATGGGTTGTATTGCTCTGGTTCGATGTGTGTTGGTGTTACGGTGTGGTTCGGCTGGGGTGGTGTGGTATCCGGGTGCAGGCTGAAGCACTGCTTTAGCCTGCATAAGGATACCATCCCAGCCAAACCACAACGTAACACCAACACACATCGAACCAGAGCAATACAACCCATGAAATAACTCAACAAATAAGTCGCAAGCTCCTGAGGACGAATGTACTAACATTCGAAACATGTTGAGCATTAAATAATGAAATAAAGCAAGTGACATCAAGTTGGTCTATCTTTATTCCACTATCAAGATGATGCAATTTATTAAAATTCCTTCTAACTTTGTCATGAGTCAATAGAGCTAAATATTCAAAGTGCCTACAACTTTACGTAAAAAGTACATACCAGACACCTTAAGCACCAGTACTAAGTGACAGACACGTGAGTTTCACATAAGGCACTCCTACATAATCTGTAAAGAATGCCTGACACAAGCATGGTCTTTGGCAGAGATCATCAAAACTTACACATATTTGTTATGTCCTGTCATGTGATGGGCCTATATGAACCTCCTATGAGTTCAAGGTGCACTCCAAAGCGAGGTGACCTGGTCGATTTAAACCCTTAACTTTAGTTCCAGTTTTGCAGTATGGCAAGAGACCCTCCTCTCATATCCTGGCCAAAATATTACAAGTACATATATTTGTATGCCTACTTCTCTACAATACAATTTGCAATCAGCTGCTAAAAGAAATACGTTTTGGTCTACACTCTGCAGAAATCAACCAGCAGTTAATGCATCTTCGCCAATTCCTGCAACCTCAGGTAGCTTCTATCCCACCAAACCCCCCCCCAAGCAGATTCCAAAGAAAGAGTGCAGTGTCAACACCTCATGTTTTTTCCAGGAAGTCACCTTAGGGGCTGCTGAATACTGCAAAATTGGGATTGCATCAATAAACAGGATCTCACTGCACTTAAATTTGTGTGTGTGTGTGTGTGTGTGTGTGTGTGTGTGTGGAGACGTGCAGCTGTAGCCTGGCACGTTAACCCCAGCAACAGATGGAAGAGCTCGGCTTCACAGCCTGGGTTGGCAAGCCCCAAAAGCTGGCCTACGCAATGCAGAGAACAGAACATGCTCCTGCCCCTGTCCAATACCAACCCCATTCCTAAAGCATGAAGCCCACTCCTTAGTCACTACACTCACAGAGCTATTCTAGACAGTAAGTTATTATAAAATGGTCCATGCCAGCAGCTGGCAGTTCTGTCACACACTAGGTGCACACATGTGCACTGTAAGCATTGCCACACAGCACAGTATACAACAGTTGTGGCCACGTGACTCACTGTCTGGTACGAAGGAGAATTCAAAAATGTATGAAAGATGACCTGACAAAACCATCTGATGATCTCAACTCAGGTTGGAGGATAATATTCAAATGGATCTTAATAGAAACAGGTTACAAGGATTAGGACTGAATTCAGTTGATTTATGACAAAAGGCCACAATAAGGCTCAGGTGAAGGTGCCATTACATGTCTCAGTTGTCTTAATGGCAGCTGAATTCTTGACTGCTTGGGTTACTGTCAGCTTTGCAAGCACTGCCTATAGAATTGTTTTTATTACAACCAACTAATGCATATATATATATATATATAGATATACAGTAAAATGTCGCTGTAACGAACGCCAGTATAACGAAATGTTCAGAATTGCGAAAT
>Ga0136643_10002644_pt1 | contig 23484 bp, 18 predicted proteins | sample TergutLab28metaG_FD_96883 | JGI IMG/M metagenome (GOLD analysis project Ga0136643, IMG submission 96883) | Labiotermes labralis P1 segment gut microbial communities from Petit-Saut dam, French Guiana - Lab288 P1 (version 3) (version 3) | ecosystem: Host-associated > Arthropoda: Insects >... | reverse complement strand
CATGGGGCCATTCTATAGTTCTGTTTATTGTAGCCTGTCACCATGTCGCTATAACCCAAATGGTGTTTAGTCACCTACTCCAGATGATAAAGTAAGTCATTCATTAGCCAAACGAATGGAGCAAAAAAAAATAAGCTATATATAGTCGCCACTACAAACTTACTGCCTGTGTACAAACAGCCTCATATAAAAAATGGATACATGTGGTTTTCTCTCAACAAGTAGATCAGTCGGAGCATGAAGCTGGAAAAACTTCTAGTGTGGTACTACAAATGAGTGAAATCTCCCTAAATATATTGAGAGCGAAATATTTAAACGGCTGAGGCTGTGGCTGTCGTAGAGGGTAGGATGGTCGAGCCTTGAGGGAGCGTGGAGGTATTTAAATGCCGTCCTAAACGGTAGGACGCAAGAGCTGTAAAGGTTAAACAAATGTTATTGAAAATTTAAAAAATATATCTTTACAATCCTTCAGCTTCCTTATTTTAATTTCATAGTCAAAATAAGTCATAATGTCACAGTGGTAATGACAATGATTAAAGAACAAGGGAATGTGTCTTAATGGTGCCAAACACTGCATGTTTTTCCCCATATTGCCAAGAAAAGCAAAAAGGTGTAAAACAAGTGAAGTGTAAAACAAGGGCTAAATGTACAGTTAAAGTTAAGTTGTAGTCTGATAGGTAGGTGCCATTTTGGGGAAACATACTGCCTCCATCTTCAGGGTTTAATTGGACCAGGTTGGGAAAGTGGTACATTACCAACAAGCAGTATTAAAAAACAGGTTATGGAGAGCAGAAGTAACTTATCAGAGCTCAGGATGGGGAACAGAAGGCTTTGGTGATGAAGCTTTAGATATTAATGTGCAAGAGTCAGTTAAATAGGGTGTCAAGTCTTGGAGACACTTCATGTAACTCCAGCAACATTACCTCTGTGAATTCCACTTCTGCAGTGAGATGTGTCAGCAGAGGTTCCGCTCCGATGGTCAAATGTGTCTCCACATTCTGAATTACGTCCTTAGGTACATTTTTCATCTGCAGATATGGACGAGAATACCTGACAAATGTGGATAATGATGAGTGGCACATCTTGTACTCAACTAATATGGACAGTCAACAAAAGCTTCAGACAGTTTCATTGAAATTATACCTAAATTGGTGACCCAGAACACCTAACACTTGATAGTTTATTATCATGTGAGTTTTGGGGTTTTTGCAGTGGTGTAGCTGTGGATTTTGTTTTTCAGAATTATGATAATGGGTCAGTGCATAATCAGATTGGTCAAAATGTCCTACAAGAATATTATCTAGGATATTTTGAACCTCGAGGACGAAAACACAACACTGCACCAAATTGTCAGAATCTGATTACCCTCCAACACAGTAACATATCTCAGAAGAATGGTTTCCTCAGTTTATTATCAGTAAATGCCATTCCCTGACAGGTAGAAGAAATGAATGAAAGCAGAAACTGCAGTTACTGTGAAATGCATCATTAAAAAAATACCGACAGAAAATTTCAATTTTTCTGGAGATGGCATGAAAGCCAGTGTTTCTGTACTGATGCCTTTCACAGCAGCTGCAATTTCTGCTTTTAATTCAGGTCTTCTGGTGTTCCTACTACACAGTGTAAACATCCACAAGTCCATCATTACAGTAACACCTGCTGTGAAAATCGGAAAACTTATAATATCTCTCATGTTGGAATGAATAGTGTTGTGTGATCAGAACCAGTGCTGTAAGTGCAATACTACAATAAATACAGATATTTAAAACCACTGTCTTTTGTTGTACACTATCAATGCACATCAATAATAAGATTATACAACACCTTAATATGTAACATAACTACCACCATTAATTTGAAAATGAATACAATCACAACATACAGAAATGTGGATATGATGTGTGGGAACACCCACATGTCATCACATCTCTTTCTCCTATTCAGTCCTCCGTTTCACCTCACAGCTCTCCTTCCTCTGTCTGCACACCACTCCACATACCGACCCAGACAACAGTAACTTAACCACCACAGCAAGGCACTCTCTCACTCCCTCCATCCCTATGCACCTCCGTTAGCTTTACGGCCCATTTCAGGGCCCCAGCAAGCAGGGCTACATTCAATGAGCCATGCCTACCAGCTCTGCCAACCAGCCAATGGCAGAGCAGGCTGGACAGCAGGCAACTGGAATAAAAAGAGGCCATTCTGACCAACAAAATTCATTCATTTGGAAAGGAGTATCTGTCAACAACACATCAAGATGGAAGACACGATGCCCGACTGCCTGGCCACGAAGCCTCATGAACCGGACATGCCACCGCTCATCCAGACATCCTGCAGCAGCACTCAGCACCAGTCGCAGACTCCTCAATTCCACCGCGGACCTCCGGCCAGTCAATCGCGAAGCCAGTGGCACATCATCACCTGCGGCCAACTGGAGGCCTCATCACTCTATGGCAACCCAGCTCTGCACCACAGTCATCATCACCCAGCAGCAGACAAAGACTAAGTCACAGCAAGTAAGCCACCAACCTTACTCGCCAGATTGTACGACAACTTTCGACATTAATAAATATTATATATATATATGTGGTACTGTAGTTGTCAATCCAATAAAACCCTACAGTACCTCCATAGACGAAATTATGTTCAGAAAAGTCAAATTATCATCTACCTTATAAAATACAGCTTTCTGAAAAGTTCTTACCTTATTTTATTAAAATAAACGTAACTCCCCACCCCGATGTCACTCAGATAATGAATGTACCAGAAGCCACAATATCTGAATTACTTGAAAATGAAAGCACAGCTTATAAAAACAAAGGTAAACAGTAAAGTTCACCCTAGAACAGGCCACAAAGGCCCTGAGGGGGAGTAGATGTATGGCTCTACCCTTGAAATAACAATATAAACGGGTACCTTAAGAATACTGTGTACTAAATATTAAAATTAAAAAAAAAGTTTATGTCCTCCATTTTGAATAGTCATCAAACTGTTCTCATTGAGTAAGAGGTCTGCACACTGCAGCATTTGGAAACAGCAGCAAGTTGGTGCACTGATGTTTCAGTGGAACTGCATAAGCTTGCAGAATTTGTCTTAGTCTTCATCTTGTCCACTTTCCTCATTATTTTCAGCTTTTCAGCTATTGTCTCAGCTTTGCATTTTCTCTTCTCATCATTCATCTCTGACCCCACTTGATGCAAAGCAAAACAACAAATATATGAAGTATATGACATAGGAAGTGACAAACATAATACAAACACACAGGTTCAGGTGGGATTCTTTGCTCCAGTTGTCACAGCCCTTTCAGCAGGAAGCTGCTCCTCCAGGCACGTCTGCTTGCTTCACAGTGGACTATTTCACACAACCTGGAGAAAGCTAAATGTGTCTGCAAAGTATTTACTAGAGCATGCACTAATGTTAAGTGACAATCACAGTCTCCATTAGGTAATTTCTATTTATTTTAATTCTACCATTCACAGTAACTGAATATGCTTCATCTGCAAATTAAATGAATCAACTGTACTCTGAATAAACCACATTCAAGTGCATACAAGGAACAACACTACAAATTAGTCAGTATTTTAAATTAACTAATATTGAACTAATAACGGTTTACTGTAATACCTTTCTTCTTCATGAGACAAGATAAACTTATCTCACAGGTGATATATCTGACTTGCAAGAAAGAGGGATCTGGTTCAACTCTCAACCAGCGAAGCGCCTATATTAACTTGAGTCTGTGTTTCTCTCAGTCCGTCAATGTAAATGCCACCATCGCATCTTCACATCTTTCATAATCATACTCACAACAACATGCTTCTATTGATGAACCTAATCTAAGAACCACTCATGACGTACCTGTATACCATGAGTAGCATCTCGAACAGTTCATGATGGCAGGCGCCCAAATACCCACTGTACTGGTCGCAAAACTTGATAATGATCTTCAGCATGAAGTTACCAACTTTCAAGGTCCGTGTTATGAACTTCATGTCAGGTGGGTCCTGAGTCACAATCACATCAATACACATGTACTATAAAAGTAGCACAAGATTACCACAGTTCTATTGCATAGATAAAGTCAGTCAAAGACAACACTTATTTTAAGTAAAATATTACCTACAATATTATCTCACTACATGTTTCAGCCCATGGAATGGGCCATTCTCAGGTCAGACAACACAAAAATATTTAACACGGACAGCAATAATGAGAGAAAATAGGCCTCTTTCTTACAAGTGTAAAAAACACCTGCTATATTAGAAATCATACAATGACGCCTCCAGTGATAACAATGAAATAAATACGATAATCACATTAATATGTTAAACTATAACCATAAAATCAAATAAAATAACATCAACATATTAAGATTTTAATATTCATTAACAATGTTATCACTTCAGGAGTCACTGTATGATTTCTAATGTAGAGATTGTATTTCACACTTGTAAGAAATAGGCCTCTTTTGTCTCATTTCTGTAATGTTGCATCTGAGGATGGCCCCTTCTATGGGCTGAAACATGTACTGAGTTAATTTTGTAGGTAATATTTTATTGACAACAAACATGTTGCATTTTTACTGACTTTATCTGTACACATCTAGTTGATTAACACAATGGGATGACCTCTCCAAAGATTATTGTAAACTACTTTAAAACCATGTCATTTTATGCTTTCATGACATGAAGTGTCTTCTGGTATATCTTGCCATATAGTCTGGTATGTGGGTTCCAATATTTCAGAGGAACACATCACCTCATTCTTCATTTCTATACTGAACACAGAGGCAGCAGCTTCCTCTAAACCACCAAAACCTCTCCATCTAACTGTGTGGTGTCATGTCCCAGAATAAATGTACATCACCAACAGCAGTAAGCAAGAATCATATTATATTTCACCTCTGACCCACATTTTCATAAATGTGGGGGAGTGTGGGTGAGAAGTGACAAGCGCTCAGTCAAACTGCTTGGTCTGTACTCAATGGAAGAACAAAAAAAACATGAATGTTAAACACAATGTGTGGCCAGGAAAAAAGCATATTACTAAGTGAGGAACTTGATGTCTTAAACAAGTCAACTGGTGTAGTAAGAAAAGAGGAATATAATAGATTTGTATAATTTATTATATACTGTCAATACACAACAATATATCAGTGCAGTAATATAATATATACAGTCAGGTCACATTACAGCAACATGTTTCGACCATAAACGGTCATCTTCAGGCCAATAGAGAACAATTTTAAGGTACAATAAAGTAAGTACTCACTTTATTGTACCTTAAAAGTGTTCTCTATTGGCCTGAAGATGACCGTTTACGGTCGAAACATGTTGCCCTAATGTGACCTGACTGTATATATTATATCACTGTACTGATATACTGTCATGTATTGATGGTATATAACTATACAAATTTGTTACTACACAACGGGATGGTCTCTGTTTAAAAAAAAAAATCTATAATAGTACGGCTATGCGTCAAAGTTGAGGGACACACACAGTGCACCCAATACCTCTTGAAAAACATATATTTGCAAGATTCAGGATCTGAAGATAACATTATTATGGTTCTCAGGGCAGGCTGTGAGGTTGGGCAGTTGACAGAAATGCCTCTGATTCATGACCACATCTTGCTTTAGTAGAAGCAGTGCTGGATATATGGGTTTAAGTTCTGTCAACAGTGAAAGCCTTTTTATGTGTAAAGTAATGGTTATATTTCATTGATACACACTAAAACCTGGGGTGCAAAAATGTTCATAAAATCTTGGAGCCACCACAAAACCCCACATGCCAGAAGGTAGACACAAAGCAAGTTCCACATTCAGGACCCACAAACTTTAGGTGCCACCATATAAAATTTAGTTTCCATAGAAATCTGGTGCCCAGGAGTTGTGAACCTCTGTATTAGGCAGAAACATACCCATGAGTGGCCTGCTGCATGATTTTGTGCACACCTGACTAAAACTGAAAAGACACCCTTTGAGTGCTACTCTCTGTTACTAAAGTGCACCCTTTTGCATCACTGACGCTATACATGACTGTTGAAGCTTCTGACACACTTGCTTCATTATCACTGAAACATAGAGTTGAGACTGATCAGAATGCTGAAATAATATATTCTGCCACCTGTCAAATATTTACAGACTTTTGTGGTGCAGAAATTAAAAGATGAACAAATAATGGAATTTCTGAAAACAATGGAGCCAGATAATGAGATTTAAAGTAACAATAATAGCATATTAAGTGACAGCAGCAGTTGAACTGATGACAGTGACAGTGTATGTAATTGCAGCCATAGTGGACATGGCGACAGTGACTGTGTATCTAGTGATAGCAGCAGTAGAAATGAAGACAGCAACAGTGTACCTAGTGACAGCAGTAGTCCACTGAACTAATGACAGTGAACAGCCTGAAGCTCCAGTTACACTGTAGCAGCACACATAATGAGAAAAGAAAATTACAACAATTGTATGTGTGTGTGTGTGTGTGTGGGGGGGGGGGGGGGGAACAAGGGAATGAGTTTGACCCAAAATTTTACAGGAATAAAAATGATAAGTGGAGCATATACTGAAAGTGATAGTAGGGTTGATTTCTTGTACAGAAATGTGACAACAGAAACGATAAAGTCAAAAGCAGAAGAAACCAGTTAGAAACCATCTAGTGTGTTCCTCTCAAAGGACACAAAGCCTGATCTCATACGACTGTAGATTCTGTCATGTTGTATTACTCATGCACTCAAATCTTGAGAAATAACACACTCTGAAACACCAGTAGGAAGAAGGGTAGCTCTATAAAATGTGTGAGCAGTGTATACACATACACAGATGAAATAAAGACATCTACGAGGCATCTCAACCAGACTGATAAACAAAAAGAAAGACAAAATGTGTAAGATGTGTGCTTTACAGAATCAATAATACAACAGAAGGAATGAACATAATGGGCAGTAGAGAGCCATTTAATAATTCAGCACTTCAAGGGTTAAACTTGGACTCCAAAACAGAATTTCACTGAAATTCTCTCAGGAGTTTTGAATATGAAACATATGGATAGCCAAGACCTCTCATAATGTGTTCATTATATGCACAGGTGCAGGTGAGGAGAAGAGTTCATCTTCTAATTCTACAGTACACTTACAATTATTTGATTGTATGGCACTGTGTTTAAGGCCATTTGTCTACATTTTGTCCCCCACCCCCTGACATCCCCAGCTATTTGGTATAAAAAACCCTGGTCCAGACTATGAAATAGCACAATCTAGGGTCCCAACAGAGTAGGAATGTCTTCATGTCCTCTGAACATGACAACAAAAACATAAAAGACTTGTAAGATGTGCTTGTTAAACAAAAAACACAGAGTAAAAAGCCCAAATATACTTTAAACTTAATAATTCTACCACACTTATGTCAGTAGGTCTAGTCAGCACAATTTTGCCATCTCTTGCACATTTTAAAATTAATTTGCAGTTTCTGAAACATGCTGATTGACACTTTTGATAGAAATAGATGCTGACAATACCACAGATTGAGAATTACACTGTAATACTTACCATTTCTATAACTCTTTCAAGATTATGTGAGATATGGGTAGCCAGGAACTGCAGAGGTCCTGCCACATCAAGTCGAGGTTTCAAATGTTCAACATACTGAAAAGCCAGACGGGCATAACCTTTCCACTGCTCAGCCATGGTTTTCATATCCAAGCCTACCACCAGCTGGCCAATCTGTCCCAGTACATCTAGTACTGACAGAAAGAAAGTATGGCACAGTATATTAGAAAGTTAGAAATAAAGCAGAATATTATTAAGAAAAACACGTGGAAGAAAATATAAAAAGCCTTATCTCTAAAAAGTTTGGTAAAAATAACAATTCACTATACACTTTAAATTTTAACAAAACTAATTCAATATATATGTAATTCATTAAAAATAAGATCACTAAACAGAATGCCTTCAAAGGAACTAAATATAATTTTGGAATTATTTGCAGCACATGCACACACACACACACACACACACACACACACATACACAGGAACATTTTCTGGTGGCATAAACCAAAACACCATTCTGGTATCTTTCCACAGAAAACAAAAGATACGTCTTAAAGTAAAGAACAGTTTTATTAGTTCATTTTGTTCAAAAAATATGTGCGATTCAATATTTAAAAGGTTGGTTTTTTATAACATCTTAAAAATATGCTTCCCCAACAAATTATTGTATGAATCACCAACCATATGCCCCAGAGAACTGTAGAAAGCTTATAAATAATTTCTCAGTTGTCAAATGATTATAAAAAGTGCACAGTAATTCCGACCTATGAGCTCTGTCCATATATATATTAAATGTTCAGGATGTATTCAGGCAACATGTTAATTTAGGGGTTGTTCAGGCATATTCTACGAGAAAAGTTATTATGCATTAGTCTTCTGTGAAACAGTGTGTGAAATAACCATGTTGCAACATAGCTGTTTATAATCAAGGTACTTCAATTTGTATCACTTTCCTTCCAGCTGATTCACACTGTGTTTCCCACAATTCTAGACTTTTTCAAGTCATTTGTCACCCAGAAATGTCTGGCAATACCTGCATCATAGTACTGGCACCTCTCTTTCCAAAAACAGCACCTATGTTTGGTATGTGTTTAAGCACACACACACACACTCACATGCTCATGTTAAAATCCACATATACTCTCACTCAACCTCTCTTTCTAAGGGCAAGAAATCTTGTGGAGTACCCATACCCCATATTACATAAACAACCAACAAAATGCACTACAATGTTTATGATGTATTTCATTCACAATTTTCTTGCCAACATGTTTCGGCCACTACTGCAGCCATCTTCAGGATGATGTCATTATTACAAGAATACAAAGGTACAAATGTGGTTAAATGTGTCACGGTCACTACATAAAAATGAAATATTATAATTTTGTTGGTTATTTATATACTATGGATCTGATTAATGCATGTAAGATGGGACATATTAAAATACCCATAATCACTTTATAAAACATAACAATAAACATTTGAGAATCTTGTAGTATTGCATATTTCCACATATTTTTAATTCAAATGGCTGAATTGTTAAAGGTTTAAGAATTTGTTACTATTACAAGACACTAGCCCAAACAGCTTGGTTCCAGACAACCAGCCAGAACACAATGTTGGCATATCCCAAACATGACACAGGAGTACCACCCATGAGTATGAACTGCAGCAGCATTTAAATGAAAGTGCACTACACAAAGTAGCACTAAATAACTAAAACATAAACACAGTAATAATAGTATTTTTTAAGAAATTAAAGATGTAATACTACTTGTAAAAGTTCTGTCCTCTAATTTGTACACCCCTATACCAGAAATTTGACTATGGTCCCTTTTCTGCCTTAGTAAACATGGAATATCAGTAAGCAATTACTGGTATGTACTAACAACCACCATCCAGACCTTGTGCCATTATTGTTTTTTCAATATGAAAGTGTTTTAAGACATCTAGTAGCAGGTGGATGGTATTTAAACCCGGGAATTAAGAAGTGCTGAATGGAGGAAATGATTCATGATACTATTATTGTTCTGCATCTCTGTAAACTTTGGATGTCACCAGAGTCAGCCACATCTGAGGGCTCATGGTAATTGCTTGTTGCTAGGTCCTGTGATCCGAAATCTGAATGATTCCTCCTCACTGGGAAAATAACTCGATTGTTGCTAGATCATAACATTTCTCCCTCAAGCCTCTCCTAAGGTGGCAGGTGAGAGACAGTCTGCACATATCTCACAACGTAGGCTGTCAACATTCTGGTATGAGAAACCTATGTTTCTTCTGAGTCATTCTATATTATGTCCCTGACCCCTCAACACATATTCATACCCTGTGTTCTGTGTCAACCAGCTGCATTTACATGACTACCCATCTGTTTTTATCACTTCATTGTTCTTATCTGTTACATCTGCATACATTTCAGTTGCAATGCAATTGCATGATAGTACATGTCATGCACTTATTTATTTTTTTTGGAAAAGTGATTCCAAACAGCCATATCAGCAAGTTGTCCTGAGCAGTGAGCTAAGTCTGATCAATATTTTTTTTAGTCCTTCTTGAATTAATCTTATTCAGCTTTTGTAAACAGTGCACTCATGTACCTAGTGTTGCACAAGCCTCACGTTCAATCCTGGTTAACATGATGTGAGATCTGTGGTACATAATAAAGTGAAAATGGAGCAATTTTTCAGTGTGTTTCTAGTTTTCCTTTGCTAACCTTCATTCCACTGTTGCTCCATACTCATCTATTACTGCTGCCTAAGGTAAGCAATAGACTTGGCCGGCTAACATTTTATTACAGCCTTGGTCTTTCAGTGAAGAATACACATTTCCCTCTTGACACACATGCTAACAGAATAAGCAGGTTAATAAGTTCTAATTAAACCTGTGGGTTTCATTCATTTATTAATTACTTTTTTAGGGGCTGGAGTAGCGTACTCAGTATAGCAACTATGTCACAAGCAGGACAGCCTGGGTTTGAATTCTGGGAAGGGCATATGATTTTTTACTTCTCCAAAACATTCAGACTGGCTCACTGTCTCCTTACTTTTAAGTTCCCGTTCCTTCAATTTAGTATTCACCCCAAATAAAACCTACATTATTTCACATCTATTTGAAATAAGATTCTAATAACCTGACTGCCACAGTTGAAACTGGTATCTGATGCAGACCATTTCCCTTGCTGCCAGGATGCCATGGAGGATATCTGTATTCCTCTGTATCATGTGTGGGTATATTTTGACAGAACTGCCAAATGTCCACAGACTACATGCAATTTTCTGTGGCCTGTGGGCACTGCAAGCGTCTGTGATAGTTCACAGTAGTATAAAAGTGACATGAGTCTCATCTGATTGATCAAAAACAATGATGGCATTCAACAAGTTAATGTCGTGAGGTGGAGAAAAACGTAGCCATAAAGATAACTTACTTTCCGTAAGTTGAACCAGTTCATCCTCATACATGCATTTGAACTCTAGATTCTCTGAAACAACTTCCAGAAAATGCAGCTGCAACTCACTGCTCTTCTGGAACAGTGCTGTTACAACATCACTAACAGCTTGGAACAAGGCCCCATACACATTCTCACTGAAACACAACACAATTAATTGACTTAAAACAAAATCCAGCTTTCTTGAAACTACTAACAGTTATGGTTTACTAAAGCAAAGGCAGACTTATGAAAATGTTCATGCTTTTAGGTTAACATCCTCAGTGCTATGATGGTGGGGTACAATCTTAAAAAATCCGTTTAACAGTAAAACCGTGATGCAAGAAGTTAAGACCTAATGGGAAAAATTGGTTAAGGGGAATTGAAGGCACGTGAATTACAATAATATGCAAATTAATAAATACTGAACATGAAAGCTTGTGTGTGTGTGTGTGTGCACGTGCATGTGTTAACTGGAATGACATCAGTCGTGCTGATTTCAAGTTGTCAGGATGTTTGAAACGCAAAGACTGCATGGCAAAGGGAAAACTAAAGACTGAGAGAAGAAACAGGTAATTTTCATTCTTTTGCCTTCATCAGCATGTCCTTAAAATACCTCCCTGTGTGTTGCTTAGACAGCCCCCAACTTTTATTTAAATTTCAGGCATCAATCCAAGTCACCACCAAAAAAAAAAAACCCACTACTGACTATATAATCTGCCATCTGAAGGCCTTTTTTACAGAGCACTGGTAATCAGCTGTGGTATCTCCATAACAGCATAAGACTCCTAATCTTCTGGTTGACTGAGTCACGTCAGTTTTTCAAGATCCTCTTCAGTTAACTCAGCAATATGATAGTCAAGAACTTCACAGGCATCAGCCTCCTGAAAATTTGGATATACCTGGCCTGGAAATTAACGGAATAACATGCAGATATTCCTTATTACATTCTACTTGTTGTGAAATCCTCAAAGCCACTAACTGCTTCAGGCCAAAGCTTCTTCCAGCAACGAGTCACAGACATTTATGTGTGCTATTCATTCAGCTGTGCTGTATGATTTCCACCATCAACTGATGCTAAGAAAAGGTCTCCAAATCACTTGTATCCAAGACACAGCTGAAGGTGTAGCAAGTGTAATAGGTCTTAAATGTTGTGACAATTCCATGGTTCAGCAGCTGCAGGAGTGAGGTGGTGACACTGGACACTAAACGTGGACATTTGGAGGGGCGAATCCAAGATCCTGCAAATTCCCTGAAGCATTATCAAGGACAAGGAGGACCTTGAATGCTAGCTTCTTGGATTTTACACATGATTTTCAAACCAGCCTTTACTGGCAAGGTCTTCTCCCTCACCACAACTCCACTGACTGTAACCATACATGTGTCTCATCTTTCAGCCCTACTCAGTGCAGCACTGGGCTTAATGCTTCTCCTGACCTTGTTTTATTCTTCTTGATGAAACAACTCACCAGTTTGTTTATATCAAAAAGGCATATAATAGCATCTGACTGCAGAAATGATCAGTCCCCCATCAAACTTATCCAACACCTCCACTTTCTTTAACAGGGACATTGTTTTTCCTTTTTTGTTTTATCGAGACCCTTTATCAACACATACGTCATCCTTTACAGACATAATTAAAACATTACAGCAATAATTAATCCTAAATACTGTGAAAAGTACAAAGTTGGTTGTGTAGCTAAGACCCGTGCAGATCCTGGGAGGAGGGGGGGGCTATATGTTGGAGGGGAGGGGGCTATAGGGTGGGGGGGGGGGCTATATGTTGGGGGGGAGGGGGGAGGACTGAAATACAAAAATTGTTGAGTTGAAACTACACCATTTATTACATGAACTAAATGCACAATCTTAATTAATACAAATATTAAAGGCACATCTCCACCATGTTTAGGTACAAGTGTACCATCTTCAGGGAGAACAAAATGCCGTTTTTTAAGAAACCAAATGCCACTGGCATGCTGCTATTTATCAGGTTCTTCGGTCTGTATCAGCTTCATTGCTGACATTAATTATGTATAAAAGGTACAACTCTACAGATTTATATAAAACTTATGTTAAAATATGGTTAAACAATTTCTAACATCATTAAATTTGTTACATATACAGAAGAAATTATTACTGTTGTGTTTAGCCATGGAAGCCTCTAGTCATGTGGCACTATATGTTTTGTTCTCTAGTGCATATCTCAATTCAAAATGAATCAGGTCCCAGTATTTGTGATGTGTCTTGTATCACAGCCAGTAGAAACTACGCTCTGATGCAAGACACATAAGTTTTTCAAAAATCTGTAAAACTATACCTTTCATATTTAATTAATGTCAACAACGAAGCTGCTACAGACCAAAGAACCTGATAAAATAACAGTTTTCCAGTAGCAAATGGCATTTTAAAACTGGCATTTGGTTTACCTGAAGATGGTAAACTTGTACTGAAACATGCTGGAGATGTTTCTTTATTATCTGTATTACTTAAGACTGTACATTTAGTTCATGTAGTAAACTGTGTTCTTTGATACAAAAAAAGCACGGAATGAACAACTTTAAAACGTTAAGAGTTAATTTGGAACGGACTCCATTCTGATTGAAGGCAGTATTCTAGATTCCTGTAATTAGCTATGGGAGTAACTTCAACAATAATTATCAAGGGCCCCTGGATTATTGATCCTCTTGGAGGGAGGGGGGGGGGAAGGTGACCAATTACCTATGCCACTGGTAAAAGTACATTTCATATTGCATAATATATAAAAAGGTAGCTACTGAATGAGACAGGCAGGTAGATGTGGCCTCTCAGGTATTCTGCTGTGCACCTACGCAAGTATAACTCTGAGTGAGGGACCCACACCACAATGCTAAAGGGTTGCCACAACAATTCTTCCACAGGTAAGTGAAACTGTGATAGGCAAACCCACAAACATGGAAGTTCTGCTGCATAATAGCATTAACACATCAATTTCAAAGCAGCTGATTTTAATTAATATTCTTGACTACTAGCAGATGAAGTATGATGCAAGCCACTGCATCATACTGCAAACCCTGTGGAATCATAAATTGAACGCAGCATGCCTTCCTACAAAAGTAAAAATCTATCAATGAATGTTAGTCTTGTACACAAAAAAGCAGAAATTAAAGGGTAAATTTACATATCATTACGAACACTCCTCATGACTGCATCCATCATCCCAGTTTCTTAACATAAAAACTACCACTAAAGTTACTGGTTTCTGGGACAAACAAAGTGTTTCTGAGAAACCTGCTGCCTGCATCATCAGGGTAAACACAGGTGCACTGATCATGGAGATGTCACAAAACAGCAGTGTGTATCGACCAGCATTATATAGTATCATATTCCAGAAGATACTAATCTTCATAATCCTAATATGATAGCCTCAAATCTCAAAATTCAACTTGTTTCTAGATTGCTTATTTTCAAAAACAGCACTTTTTATAAAAGAAGCTGGGCTAAGGTTAGTTGTATCTGTGCTCAGTTAAGAATTATACCATCAAGATGTATGAGGAAATGGAAGTATACCACCACTGTACACAATAACTATGACATTACATGGAGATAAGTGGAGAGCTAGCAAGAAGGAAGACTGATCCCATCAGACAAGAGACTGGGTGGGCCCAGATGTGATATGAACAATGTAGAAAAGAGAGAAATGGCAGCATGTGCCCCACCCAGGCAATTAGCCATATTTCTCCACCTGTTCAGTTCACAACAGTAGACAAAGCCCAAAAGAATCTTGAATGTTGTGTCATACAATCACCAATTTTACACTATACACAGTCACACACAATAGAATTAAGCTGGTAGAATCGCATTTAGATCATACTTTTCCTTACCTTTCTTTGCAGTGTTTGAAGGCTTCAAAGAGGATGGACAGTGTTATTTTTGGAACACTGGGAACCAATGCTGCTTCTACTTTTCCATTCCCCACTATATAAAGCAATGTGTTGTCAACGCAAGTCAGCAACTCAATACATATCTGTACAACAGACATTTTCATACTTACACAGTAAAGAAAGAAATTTTAATACTAAACCAAAGATGTACAGACTGTCTATGGAATATGACACTGTGAAGTCTGGAAGGTGACTGTGTATGGTCTGGAAGGTCCTACATCTTCAGGGTAGAAAGTACTGATATCATGAAACTGTTTACTTATTATTGCAATTTTTTCATATATACAAAAATTAACTTTATTCTTTAGTTTCTGCCTGTTTTCCATTTCCTGCAGTGAACCTAATACAAACCATCCAAAGATATGAAATTTATTCTGTGCTCTTGCCAAGATGTATGGCAGCTCCAGCTGCTGGAGCAGGGTGCAAGTACAGCAGTGCGTTTTTTGGATGCAATTTGAATTATCTTTCCAAATTCTTTTTAATCGCAGGAACAAATTTTAACTTCCCATTTTTAATGTTAAAATATAACAATACAATACATCTAATATAAAATATAATATGCTGTAATTGTGTCCGTTGTGTTACGGGTGTGAAACTTTGTTTCTAATATTTAGGGAAGAACATAGGCTGAAGGCATTCAAAAATAGGGTCCTGAGGAAGATAGGTGGGCCTAAAAGGAAAGAAGTAACAGAAGGCTGGAGAAAACCAAATACTGAATAGCTTCCTGATTTGTACTCCCCACCAAATGTTATCAAAGTGATGAAATCAAGAAGAATGTGATGTAGCATATATTGGGGAGAGAATAAGTGCATATAGGGTTTTGGTGGGGAAACATGACAGAAAGAGACAGCTTGGGAGGCCTAGACATAAATGGGGGCATAGTACAGAAGTAAAGATATTCCTGCCCACACCATGAAAGCACATAAAGGGAGCAGAGGCATAGTTCTACTCATTCTTAATGTCAACAAGTAGATAGAGGTGGGCAGTCAACATCATAGCTTTACCACTGGGGAAGAGTCCCAGTATTCATTGAATAGGAGGCTGTGGGCCCCAGAGTTGGTTGGAACACTTCTTGAAATGCCCCTGCCAGGATAATATATTTTTTTGTATATTAAAATGAACCTTAAGGAAACAGGATAGGATGATGTTGACTGGATTCATCTGGCTCAGGAAAGGTTCAAGGTTCCTGTGAATGTGGCAATCAACTTCCAGGTTCCACAAAATGCAGGCATTTTCTTGACTAGCTGAGGAAATATTAGCTTCTTAAGAAGCTCTATGTATTGTGATACTGACACAGAATTAAACAATAATCCAGGCAAACAAGGTAGGCTGCATACATATTAATGTTAACACTGTGGCACATTCAGGTAACCACTGTTGTTAAGGAAATGAAACAATGTGTTCCCTTTGTACTGTTGACATAAATGTAGCTGTCAATAATATAAAACCATGGAAATTCAGAAATGGGTATCCTTTGCACTGTTGTCAAGCTACAAAATATGTTGTACTGCTGTCCACAATATGTACATATGTGGGTCTTAATGTTAAGTACCTGATACTGTTGTCTGATTTTAACCAAATGTGGATTGACAAATATTTGTAAATATCAAATTTCACAAAAATGTGTCCAGTGATACGTGTGGGCAGATAGATGGACACACTGACACACATGATGAAGCTAATAGATCCTTTTCACTAAGTATGCAAATACCCCTAAAAATGGGTACTTCTGCCTATGTGTATTCCCACTGACCAATTACATATTGTTTTATGAATATACCAAGACTTGCTTATGTCACCATACACTGGGTAGCTATGTACTCTTGTAGGACGGTACCATGTTTTTGTCACCATCAATGCCCCATTCATCCATTGTTTTGTGTTGTGTGACACAGACAAAATGAAATCTAATTTTTCAGAAAGGATCATTTTACATAAAATGAAACAAGGAATAGCAGCCTCATCAATATGGCTCTGAAGTCTCCACCTTATGTCATCTCATTACAGTAATGAATATGGCATGATACCAAACAAACAAGTAACAAATTACAAGCTTGCAAAATTGGGTCACAGAGGCAGACACTAAGCTTTTTTAATACTTTGCTTACTTACCTCAGCAGCTGTCAAATACATTACAGTCATTCTCTATATTGGAAAACCTCATTCAGTAAGGCTTAAATTACACCTATATAAGTACCAGGCCACAAAATAAGGTACACATATTAGCAAATAGTGTTGCTTCCCATACACAGATAAGAGCCTTTTAAGGTACTGGTGAAAGGAGAAATGTATATACTTCCAAATTACCAAAGAAATGTCACACTGCTAATTTGTATATACTCAGGATGGCTCTGACGCTCACTTTTGCCTGGTTTGAATATTGTGCAGAGTGTAGAGACTTATTATAAATACAGTACCTGAAGTAAGCCATTCAAACTCTCCAAATCATCATTTTGTGGGTCCTGTGCATCCTGTAACCTGATATGAATTCCCTCTAAGGCCTGAAATAAAGCTTACAAAATTAAATAATCAGAGTTAATGCACAGCTCATAACAAATCTTATAAAGCACTGCTTTGTTGCTATGAACAGTTCAAACACTACAGCAATGGATGATAAGTTAATAAGGAATTAAAAAAATGTGCAATGAAGCATTTGTGGACTAATTTTAAGTAATACACTGGCATTCACCTGGAATGAAGAACACCGCAAAACACCTATCATAACAGCCGATCTCCATACCAAAACATCCAAAAACAGGTGCTCCCAATATGAAACAAAAGTTGAATTACTAGACTAGGACTCTCACACACTTGTCAACTGTACTTTATTGTTTCAAAATAACAGGAATGTTAAATGATATAAGACCTTACATTTGCAATGTTCTCGATTGGTGCTATGGCATTCTTACATGGTTCGTTTCCAACCTGTTAGCCGTCTGTGGTAATAATAAATTGATTTCACGTTAAAAAGGCAGAATTGTGGTTTATTTGTAAGATTGTAACACAATTTTTGGCTCAAAAATTGAAGAATATGATCAGCAAAGCTGTATTATGAACAAAACCATACACAAGTATCAGCTTCGTTGTACATTTGCACATATTAAAACAATTCAATAAATTGAAAAAATAAATTACCTCGTTAAATAGCTGCATTGTAGACGGCAAGACATACTGAAACAGTTTATCTTCAACATCATTCACAGGGATACATGGCAAACACTTGTTCAAAAGAGCCTGTACAGCTTGAAGTGACAATGCCTTTTGATCTGGACATTCTAATATTCTGTAACTTCAGTTAAGGGAGACATGAATTAAGAAAACACGAAAAGTAAAACCTCATATACCTAACTTCCAAAATGTAGCGGAACGGCATGCAAAGGATATCAAAAGCACAGGCAGTGTGTCTACAAGATGTTCTTCAACGTCTTGTGTTGACCATTCTGCCAGTTTCTCCACCAAGTCGAAAAATGACTCATTTTGAGAAGTCATGCTAATATATTATAAACTGTGCGTATTTTAAAACTACGAATCCGCTTGGCGCAATATTAAAAAAAAAAACATTGCATTCGCTATCATTTCATTGGCTACTCATGGTGCAGGGATACCAAATGTGGAGATATGAAGGAAATAAACGAACCAGATATTACGAATTTGATGTTTGTTGGACCGTGCAACATTGTGATAACTGAAGTAACTAAGTAACCTTCTTTGAGACTTTTTCTATGCGTGTGGTGCAAAAACAGCACAGTTTTGGACTTCGAATATTATAACTGTATAATTTAAAAGTGTCAATATCTCATCGGAGTTCAAAATCGCCACTTCACGGAAAAGGAAATTGGTGCCCGTCTGTTGATTGTTCCGTTTAACATGTCTGCCTGAAGTCATAGGTTACGATATCTGTGGTATCAGTGGTAATAAGCACAGATTACCTAGTTTAAATAAGAAGTGGTTTTGCTGTAGTAGGGTTGTTATATGCTGGCAAAGAAAATGATGCCAAGATTGTATCTTAGACTTTAATACGTCAGGCGTTTATATTTATTGACAGGAATATATATTAAAACATGGCTAGTGATCAAATTCACCCAGTTGTACGTAGATCCATGTGTAAATGGATTTTTTTTAATGTGAACATAACCTCGTGTTGGCCAATTCCAAAAGTTGTATTTGGGAAAGATAGTGTCTTACAACAACACCATCAATAATTTACAATGGTTACTAGTTTCGGTCTTCTGTTCAGGCCCTCCTCAGACCATGCATCATTTTGAATTATGGAAAACCATACAATCAATATAAAATGGGAAGATATTTCATTCACTTTACATAGGTATTGATGAAACTATTAACATTATAAAGTGGGTGAAACAAAAAATTTATAATAGAAAACAAGTGGTATTATAAATAAGGAGGGTAGGCAGCGTCTATTGCAGTCCTGAAACTGGTAGTGTGTCCTGAAGAATACGATAGGTTAGTGTGAGAACATTGCCTATTTTCTGAAGTACTTATTTCCATGCCCCTATTTGTCTGGATGTGCATTACCAGTTTCAGGACTGTGAAGGAAGCTGCAGTGTGCAACATTCATACATAAAATCTTTTAAACTGCCTACCCTCTGTGTTTATTATACATTGTTTGTTTCACCCACTTCATAATGTATTAATAGTTTTATCAATATCTATGTAAAGGGAATGAGATTGCTGCTCATTTTATATTAAGATGATTGTATGGTTTTTCTGTAATTCAAAATGATGCATAGTCTGATGATGGCCTGAACAGAAGACCAAAACCAGTAACCTTTGTAAATTATTGATGGTGTTGTTGCATGACAATATATTTAATAAATATGTAGACTGACTTGCACAATGGCGATGTGTCACTTAAAAAATGTATTTATGATTTCAGCAAAAAGACATGATCAATTTGGGATGTAGAAATCAGTTTAGTGTCGGAATTGCTTTCCAGGTTTATATGGACCTTTGTGAAGGTGCGTGATATTAAGGCACTGTGTATGCAATGCAAGTATTAGTAGGTAAAACATGGGAACAGCCCCTGAATACGGGAGGCAGTTTTGTTATAATATGCATGCCTGAGCCAAAACCTTGCACATTTGCCACCAGTGATAGGTACTGTGACATCTGTGATGGTTGCGAAGATTAAGTAACAAAACTATTCAGAATGCTTACATATCCAGGGGTGCTGATAAGTCCTTAGCCCGACCAGGAAGGAAACAAGCTAATGTTTCTGTCAGAATTGCCTGAATTTCCTTTGGCGCCTTGCCTTGCAGGGAAAAAACTTGTTGACAGGTCGTGTCTCAATGTTGTTGAAATCACGTGCGTCCCTGACATGCTTCCGAGCTTGTTTCCTTCCTGGTCAGGCTAACGACTTATCAGCACCCCGGTATTGTCATCTTTTTGTCTGTTCCAATGCCATATATTTAGGTAATTAGTTCAGACATAATGGTAAAATGGCTCCAAGTTTTCACATGAAATTTGTCCCAAAGATTAAAACAGTGAACTCAGGCACCTGTTACATTCTTTTTTCTGAAATGACAACCAAACCTGAGTGAAGTTTCTAGAATGGTGATTCAGACCCAGGCCCCCTAAAATTTGTATTTATAAAATTAACACTCTTACCCTAACCATCACAAGATGCAATGTTTTCTTCTGTTGTAATTCACATACTTTGAATACTGTTATGTGACGTTCTGTAAGTCATTTGTTAAAACATTGAGAAGGTTGGTTTGAAGTAAAGGTAAAAGTTAAGGTCATCTCTGTCCATGCTGTGAGGGCTCATAGGGGGAGCATAGGTACAGTTCAACTCATATAACAGGGGCAAAATGTTAATGAATAAATGTATGTAAATGTAATAAGTATGTATGAGTGTTGTAACTGGCTTCTGTACTAAGGGTTAGATTGAATATTTATGACTGATCCATGTAATACTATTCTGACCATACTCTATTCAGTTCCCCCTGATCCTCCTTATTTTGCCATTTTTGCAACAAATTATTAAGATTTTTTAAGAGTACAAGGAGTATTATATGCATATAAGTTGATGGTCAGGCCATTCAGCATCTTCATTAGGGCCTGTAGAAAATTCTGTGTACACAGAGTTCTTACACTAACTGCAGCACTTGGATTACTCACACAAGGCAAGAGCAACTTTATTTCTTATCACACTTTACTTAAATATACCGTAGGCATTTGGTATAACATGTGATAACCGATGTATCTGTATAAGCGTAACTTGCTTCATACTGTCAGACAGATCCACCCTTAAAATCAGGTACTACTGTCACAACATAAATACATAGGTGTTATTAAGTGGTGGAGAGAACCAATCAGCTTTACAATATTTAAATCTCACTTGACATTGAGACGTTTTGTGCGTCATCACTGTATTAGTCTTATGTATGTAAATGAAATGGAAGTAAGAGTTCCCTATACTTATGTTAGGGATTAGCAGTGGAGGCCTAATGGACAATTCACTTGTCTTTAAGGATGTGTATTCACTAAAGCAGATCATATCAGACCAGACAAGCCCACACAAGCAATGCAGAAGCTGCAGTCAACTTCACTCAAGATGATCCAGGTCAGGCAGTTGCAAAGGCCAGTCTGGTGTCACATTTCTTCCAGCATATACTGTCTGCACTTTTTGCAACAGTCAAATGGTGATGGCAACAAACGGAGAAATATACACCTCTGGATTCATCCCATAAATTAAAGAATTAAGAATTTGGCAGTTCATCACATCTGTACTTGGGTTTGAGTCAAGATATGGGTCAATGAACAAATTATTTTGTAATTCAATAATAACAATTATGAAGTGAATTTTCTGGGCCATTACAGTATGTGACCTGTAGAATAGCTGCAGATGGTTTAGGAGAATGTATGATGTATATCTTCAGGATTTAATACTCTTTGTGGATTGCTAGTCTTTGAAGATGGAGGCAGTATGCTTTGTTGAAACACTTGCAACTATTAACCATTCTACATAGTGTAACATCCCAGAAGACTTGAATATTCATCAGCACTGCTGTAAGAATCTCAGATCTCAAGGCAGTAATTACCTTCACATGTTGTCTCCTTCCTGACACTTTCCCACATCTTCTGGACATTGTGTTGCTGCTCTTTGTATTGTGGCTGTTACACAATTCATCCTGCAGCATTCAGTGTCAAAAGCATGAACTTTTCCTGTCAGCTGCTCTCCTGACTGGCAAAGAACTGCACACAAGGCACTGCTCCAGACAAAACAAGACAAGCCTATTTTGCCTGGCTATGATTTACACAGGTGTATCACCAGCATTTTATTCTATTACAAGAATTCCAAACAGAATCATCTTATGTGGTCTGGTCTGATCTGTCTCCACCCTGTGAAGATGTGATCCTAGTGTTCAGATTATTTAGAGCTGTTGCAGGACCAAAACTGTACAGAACAATTGTCTGTGTATGTTCCTGTTCTTTAGTTCAGGCAATGCAAGATGTCCAGTACTTGTACAGTCACGAACTGGATATGCTGTACCTGGTGGGGAAAACAGGGAGAGATTCACACTCAGGCTCAAGAAGTGAGATATTTCTGCCACTGTCATCTGTTTCTGAAATCACTCCTGCATGGATACAGAAAGTGCAAGATACACTTTGCACTGATGAAGATAAGAAAGGGTAATAATTGAGACAGAATGTAATAGGTGTAAGTTTTTTTTAAAATAAAATGTAGCGGATGCGAGGGCAGAGCATGCATTAACCACCTCGATTGATACTCAATTAAGGCAGTGGTTCCCAAAGTGTGCTCCCAAGGGATCTGTGGATAAATTTTTATAATGGCTACTTTGAAACTTACTATTTTAATTAAGGGAATGATGTTTTGTTAAAAATAATCGGGGAACTTGTTTAATCAATACATTTATTTTGTATGACAGGATACCCATAAAGTGAGTGACACTGATTTTAATTACGCTCAAACCATGTAACATATTGTTATGTTTGCTACTGATATGTATTATTATCTACCTAAAATCAGCTCTGAGATATATTTTTAATTTTGAATACCTATCATCCAAACCCTTATTTATCTAAGCAAGGTTGTGAAGATCCATGGTTATTTGTTGAGGCCAAAAGGGGCCTGAAAGCAAAAGAGTTTGGAAAACACTAAGTTACAGTACTACTGTTACGATGACTGTCTTGTCATATGATACCATCTAGTTTGATAGATGATACATGCTTTTGGAGGAACCTGCTAACTATCTCTTCAGGTAATATTTTGATTGTCAGGCTGTATGAAGAGGGACATCTTGATAATAATAATAATATAATAATATATTTATTTACTGCAATTGGGTTGTTACCCGGTGGCAGTGGTTATTTTACATGTAAACAAAACATGAAATTGGTTACTACTAGATTAAGTCGGGAGGGCTACATGAGAAGCATGTAGTGGCAACTTGGAATTTTGGGAACCATCTCAGCATTTGCTTATGGACACAGGGAAACCAAGAAAAACCTGTGTCGAGGTGGCCGGTCGCAGGACCTTCCGAATACTGACTTCTAGCCAACAGTCCGGCATCTAAAGTAAAAACAGCAATACACATATAGT
>Ga0136643_10002640_pt1 | contig 23490 bp, 19 predicted proteins | sample TergutLab28metaG_FD_96883 | JGI IMG/M metagenome (GOLD analysis project Ga0136643, IMG submission 96883) | Labiotermes labralis P1 segment gut microbial communities from Petit-Saut dam, French Guiana - Lab288 P1 (version 3) (version 3) | ecosystem: Host-associated > Arthropoda: Insects >... | reverse complement strand
CGTTTTGCCCTGTGGTTGCGTCCACCACAAGCAAAACTTCGCGGTGAGCATCGGGGACTTGTGTTGTTACTATTTTATTAATCTTACGGAGTTCTTCCATAAGATTTTTTTTGTTATGAAGACGTCCTGCGGTATCGCAAATTAACAAATCTATGTCGCGTGCTTTTGCGGCGGCTGTTGCGTCAAAAACTACCGCCGCAGGGTCAGAATTTTCTGCTTGACGAATCATGGTTACGCCAGCCCTATCGCACCATACTCCAAGCTGGTCTATTGCCGCGGCACGGAAGGTATCCGCTGCCGCCACCAATACAGATTTCCCCTCGGATTTGTACCATTTTGTAAGTTTACCCACGGTAGTAGTTTTGCCTGCGCCGTTTACACCTATGATAAGGAATACCGCAGGAAAACTTGGCTCAAACGCGGGTGTGTTTTCCGTTAAAACAGCAGAAATTTCTTCCGCAAGAGCGGCTTTTACGCCTTCAGATTCCTTAATGCCTTCAGATTTTACACGTTGGCGCAGCTTTTCTAATATGGAAACAGATGTCTCTACACCCATATCCGCCATTATCAGTGCTTCTTCCAGTTCTTCAAAAAGCTCCTCATCCACAGTGCGGAAGTTGGCAAAAACCTGCTCCACGCCGCCTACTATGCTTTCGCGAGTTTTTTCCAAGCTTTGCTTGATGCGAGAAAATAAACCTGCTTTTTTTTCTTGTTCCACTTTTGTTGTTGCTCCTTTCGAATAGAATGGGGCTCTGCCCCAAACCCCGCCGCTACAGCGGAAGTAAATACCGCTTCCTTCGGTATGTGGCAAGCCACTCTTAAGATTATATCCAAGGTTCGTGTTTACCGCAAGGCGCATATGGTATACAATAGTATAAAATAAAATTTCGATATCGAGGTATTTTATGAAAAATGTATTGCTTCTTTTCGGCGGATGCTCTCCAGAGCACGAAGTTTCCTTGGCGTCGGCGGCATCTGTGGTATCTGCCCTTGGCCGCCATACTGTTATTCCCGTATACATTACCCGCGAGGGCAAATGGCTTATGTACGACGGCAAACTGGACAATTTTCCCAATATCGATTGGGAAAAATTTGGCACGCCCGCGGTACTTAGCCCCGACAAGATTAACCGTGGGATGCTGCGCATTGTAGGCGACAAGGTACGTGCTATTCCTGTAGATGTGGTTTTACCAATTTTGCACGGCCCAAATGGTGAAGATGGAACCATTCAAGGTCTATGCGAGTTGGCCGGTATACCCTATATCGGCTGCGGTGTTACAGCCTCTGCCGTGGCAATGGACAAAGCAATCATGCGTCTGGTTGCACAGGCGCTTAAAGTACCGCAGGCGAGCTTTTTAACATTTAGCATAGACGAACTTGACGATGTTAATGGGACTTTAAGCAAAATCGGTCGCAAGCTAGGGTACCCTTGCTTTGTAAAGCCCAGTGTAGGCGGGTCGTCCATTGGTATATCCAAAGCCACCAACCGTAAGGAGTTAAAAGCCGCCGTTGCAACAGCATTGGAATACTGCGACAGGATTGTAGTAGAAAAATTCGTCGAAGGACGGGAAATAGAAGTTGCAATTTTAGGCACAGGTATGGCAGCAAAGGCATCTGTAACGGGTGAAATAATTGCCGATGGCGAATTTTATGATTACGACGCAAAATACAACAAGCCAGCCTCCCAAACCATAGTCCCGGCAAATATTCCCGCGGAAATACAGGAAAAAATTCAAGCCTATGCATTACAGCTTTTCCGTGCGATAGGCGGGCGAGGGCTTTCCCGCGTGGATTTTTTTGTGACCGGCGACGATAAGATTTATTTCAACGAGATAAACACCATGCCAGGGTTTACCAACATTAGTATGTACGCAAAAATGTGGAAGGAAAGCGACGTTAGCTGGCAGGATTTAATTGATATTCTGATCACCATCGCCGTAGAAGATTAATATGAACGATAACATACAAGAAAATTCCTCTGTCTCGAATACGGACACAAGGCCTATTGGCATATTCGATTCCGGCGTGGGCGGGCTTACTGTCGCAAAGGAGCTGCGCCGTATCTTACCGTATGAAAGTACCGTGTACGTGGGCGATACTGCCCACGTGCCATACGGGACAAAAACCCCGCAGGAATTGTTTGCGTACGGGCGGGAGATAATCGAATTTTTGCTAAAACAAAACGTAAAAGCCGTGGTAATAGCTTGCGGCACGTCCAGTGCCACTGTGTTTGAGCAATTGCGGGAGACATTCCCCACTCTGCCTATTATAGACGTACTGCGCCCTGCCGTAGATACTTGCTTCCATGCAATAACGCATGACAAAAAGCTTCCCCGTTTGGGGCTTATCGCCACCGCCGCAACTATCCGCAGCGGGGCTTTTTCTCGTTTGCTGGCAGAAAAAAGCCCCAACATTACGCTATATTCTCGTGCCTGCCCACTTTTTGCCTCTATGGTGGAAGCAGGATTACCACAAAACCACCCCGCACTACTATTTGCGGCAAGTACATATCTATCCGACCTACGCGGTAAAATAGACGCACTGGTGCTGGGGTGTACGCATTATCCGCTGCTTACAGATGCAATAACAGCTATTCTTGGTGATATCCAGTTTATAAATATAGCCGAAGCCACAGCCCTTGCCACCCGCAGACACTTACAGGACATGCTCGCGGACGAAAAAAACGCCCCCACTCAAACCTACTATGTAAGTGGCGCGGGAGACGTTTTTGCCAAAACAGGTAAAATAATTATTGGGGAAGAATGCAATCCGCAAACTATGACGCATAGATGAGCACTATCCAAAAGCTAAAAAGTAGCCAGGAGTTGCCTACGCCACCCTACGCGCAGTAACAAACCTTGAACTGCGGTTGCCTCTATACATACTGCTTATTATCACACCTGTACTGGTAGTTGACGAATGGATAAACTCTCCGCCGCCTATATACATTCCAACATGGTTAATCCTACCCCCAGACGAACCGGAGAAGAACACCAAATCGCCCGGCATCAAGTCGCTACGTTCCACATGCACACCATTACGCGCCATGTCTGTAGAACGGCGGTTTACACTAATATCAAAATGTCCTAAAATATACACCATAAAGCCAGAACAGTCAAAACCGGCAGGGGTTGTGCCGCCCCATACATATCTTGCGCCAAGGTACCGCATTGCAATTTCAACCATTTCGTCACCAATTGTCGTGTTTATGCGTGCAGTAGGCAATTCAGCAAAGCTGGGTATTTCTACGCGGCTTTTTTCGACAAACAGAACTTCGTCTGCCCAGCTTATACCATACCATTCTCCAAAGCTGGAAACGACAGCCACCATGTCACCGTAGACAAGCTTTAGCACAGGCTGTCCGCCCTCTTCACGCGGCAAGTCATAGGCAGGTGTAAGCGGAAGAATAATCCTTCCGTCAGTTTCGATAATGTTAAGCCAATCGCGAGATATGTATAAATACTCCTCGTTATGGCTTACGCGAAAGAAATCGCCGATTACATCAACAATTTCTACAGTGGTGCCGCGGCTAATCTGTGTTGCGACATTGCCATCGCCTACTTCCGCCGATGTGCGCACATTTACTACCCCACCGGCAACTCTAGCGAGAGTGCTCGCATAAACGGTATCTCCCAGTATAAATAAAAATGCAAAACTGAATATCGTTAAAAGCAAAAGTTTCATTTTCTTACCTCCTTCAAATGTTACACATATATTAACAGATCATTAAATTTGTGTCAATAGTAGTCTGATTTTTTTAACAAATTTTAACAATTAAGTGATTGCCAATACAAAAAGAGACCTCCGAGCGGATTAACAGCATCCGTTTTCGGAAGTCTCTATTATAATTGAGATTTATTTTACGGCTCTTAACGATTCATATGGCTTAATTGGGCCTTCGCCATTGTGGCTACTAACTTCAAAATCCTTTGGAGATATCGCAAAAATACCTTGATTGATGCGGCTCGTGTTACCCTGAAGAGTATGCACTACACCACCGAGATAATCCGCAATGCGCTGTGCCGTTGAAGAATCGAGCTTTGAGAGGTCTACTATAACCATCCGGCCACTACATATATCGTCACAAATTTTGGTAGCGTCTTTAATATCCTTTGGATGAGCAATAACGGCCGCAGGTATTGCGGCAGGTATTGCGGGCGTTGCCACCGCATGGTTTTGCTGGTACCCCGTACTTGACGCGGAGTAGCTTGTCCCGTATCCGATTTCCGCGGCTTTGCTGCTAAAACTGCGTCTTCCCGCGGCTCTGTCGGATGTCCTACGCGAATCTGCGGCCGGGCGTGAGTAATGGTCTTGCATTGGATCGCTCTCGTATTGATCTTCGTAATAAGTTTCCTCTTCGTCGTAGTATTCGTCGTTTTTATATACATCTTCTCCACTAGTGAGTAGGAATTTTCTCATTGAATCGCCAGCTTTCCTAAACATCTTAAACATTAAAGCCTCCCTGAGTAGCAGTGGCAATCTCTGCAGTATAGTTGCTATCGCCATATAGTCTGTGTCCATTGCTGTGAAAATATCTGTAGTATTGATAATATAGGCAATAGCTGTACATGTCAAGAGGTTATTATCGCATTTTTCATACAAAATTTATACAAAGTTGTAAAAAATGTTCACATTATCTTAATATATCGCCATGAGATACCCTAGAAGCGTCCGTAACAATGGTATCAAATTGGCGCAAACTTGGGTTTCTTGCCGGATTTAACAATGTATATCCTGTTTCGGATATAGGGCCGTCTAAGTGAACGGTGGTAAAGTCGGCAAAACCAAGGGTTGCCCTAAACACACCATGTGCTTCTCTTATCGAAAACTCGGTAATCACATACCGGTCGCCGGTTAACGCCACCGGTGCTATTGTTTCGCCGATAAAAATACCAGGCAGAGTTTCCATAAGCACATACACATGGGTTTCTGTTCTTTCGTAAATATCAAGCGGCAGCTGTCTTTGTCCATACTCGCCTGTATGATGCTGTATAAAAAGCTCATTTGTTCCATGGACATGTGTAAGCGGAATTCTGATAAAACGATTGGTTACTATGGCAGAGTTGTTGATCTTTAACCCCCGCGAAATGTTGTCTGTAATGCGTATGCTCACACTCCGCTGGTTGAGGAAGCTCATTATATTTCTGCTGCTCCTAAACACAACCAAGCTATCTGTATGGAAATGCTCGATATGTGTAATGCGCATAATCATTGGGTCATAATTGCCAGTAATGGCGTTTTGGACAAAAATCGTATGGTCTTCGTGCAGTGTAAATTCGTCCATCATGTAACCTGGCATGTGGGTTACAATATACCACGTATTTCCAACCAGTTTAAACACTGGATACCCCTCTTCCACCTCGCGGGTTGGTATCAGAGTGGTATGGTCTACCAAGCGGCTTGTTTGCTCACGGCTCATTGCTGGTATAACATCGGGAGTAAATTCATCCTCGTAGCCATCCAAAATTAGGGACATAATGCCGCCGGTTGCAGCATACATATTCGTTGAGTTCAATTCCATTTGCTGCTGCAGCTGCTCGTACTGCTGCCCGTGCTCTCCCGCAATTTCCCAACTGTCGCTTATTATCAGCTGAGTTCTGTTGGCGGTAAGCTGCGTTAGCCTATTGTGCAGGTTGTTTATTTCCGAAATGTTTTGAGTTGTGAAATGCGGCATACTACCGTTCATGGCTATATTCAAGTTTGTTTCAATCCGGTGCACTGTTGCGTCTACAGCGGAAAAAAGACGCATCTCGTGTAAGCGGCGTATTTCCTCTTCTACATTGTCTATGTTTTGGCTAATGCGCCCTACCGCTTCCAAGTCTTGGATTTGGCCTACCAAGGCACCTCTCATTACGCGCTCGGTCTCGTTTATGGATGAAACAAAAGTCCCATCACGCGGGGCGCGATGCACTAGCTCGGTTCTTACAATAATACCCGGGATAGAACGCTGCTCGTCCATGGTTTCTATACGCACAACAGACGTGGCAATGTCTGGAGTAAACGCGGCAACAACAGACCTAACCATGTAGATAAGCACAAGCACAAGAAACATAGCCGCTATAAGCGCGACCAAAACCGGCATTGTTTTACGACGGGACGCGGCTGTTCTTATATTTATTTGATCGTGAATGTATTCGTCATGGTTACGCTCGGAAGCCGGTGGGCGGCTTCTTTTACGCTTAGGAGGCGGGCCGTAAGGTGGCTTTTCTTTCATATATATCACACCTTTATTAGGAGATTACTTGCCGATGATTATACTCGTTTTGCTGCTTACATTCAAGGGCTTGTTCTTGTTCTTCCCTGATACTGTTCTTACGGCATCACGCGCGGGGCTGCTTTTGTGGCTTAATAACGTAATGCCGGCACTCCTGCCATTTATGATTGTTACCAATATGTTAATTACAACCGGGCTTGCAAAATATCTTGGAAACTTGCTTGCTCCTATTATGAGGCGGGTCTTTTGCCTACCGGGGGCTGGCGGGTTTGCTTTTGTTATCGGGCTTACGTCTGGGTATCCTATGGGTGCTAAAACAGTTGCCGACTTGCATAAAAGCGGCGAGTTGACTACGCAAAACGCGCAACATTTATTGGCTTTTTGCAATAACGCGGGGCCGCTTTTTATTTTGGGAGTGGTTGGTGTCGGTTTTTTTGAAAATGCGGCTGTGGGGTATGTGCTGTGGGCGGGTCATGTGCTGGCGGCGGTTATGCTTGGGGTTCTGCTTAGAGGCAAGACAGAGCATACGACTACTCCAAAGATATCGGCTACAACCAATATAAGCATAGGTAAAGCATTGGGGGATTCCGTAAAAAACGCAATGGAATCTATGATGGTAATTGGCGGGTTGATAATATTTTTTAACGCTGTTGTGGCTGTGCTTGGGGAAGTAGGGCTGCCCGATAGCGGGGTACTTGCGGGAGTTATGGCTGGCGCGGTTGAGGTTACGGGCGGGGTACGTAAGATTTCATATGCTGGTGTGTCGGCTGTTAGTGTTGGCACGGCGGCGTTTGCCATTGCGTTTGGCGGGTTTTCTATTCATATGCAAACATTTCATTTTGCGGAGGGTACCGGGATATCTGCAGGGAAATATTTGTTATGTAAGCTGTTGCATGGGGTTATTGCCGCCGCGGTTAGTGTTTTGTTGTGGGTTGGGTTTTCTTAAGAAGGTTGTCAAGTGTCCTTGTTTTTATATTATCATTAAAAAATCGACAAAGCTCTCACATGGACTTTGTCGATTTTTTATGTTATAAAACAGATGCCTATCAACACCGGGATGGCTAGTGTGAAGAAAACCACTTCACACTAAATTTGAAGGTCAATTTAGAACGCAAGCGTTTCCGTTTGACCGCAGGGAGATTAAAATGCGAAAATTACTATGCACTACAATATTAATAATTACCGCCGCTATATTAACCGGCTGTATTTCTATAGTCGCGCCGACGGATACAGAACAACAACTTTCAAACGGCGAACGCGCGTCTCTTTCACCGGCTCAAATATATGAGTACAACGCAGATGCCGTATTTACAATATACGTATCCAACGACAGGCGAAATTTCGCTTCCAACGGCAGCGGCTTTTTTATTTGCGAAACAGGCATTGCGGTTACAAACCACCATGTAATCGCAAACTGGCTGTATGCGTATATACTAACCCATTGCGGCAATAGGTTTGATATCCTCGGGTATTATTACTACTACATTGGTACGGATTTAGCTGTAATTCAAGTAGATGGCGGTGGATTTACGTATTTGGAAAAAGGTGACCCAGGCGCAATGCGTGTTGGCGAAAATATTTATACAATAGGCAGCCCGCTTGGCTATCATAATACATTTTCCACAGGCATTATCTCACGGTTTGACGATGTTGCCGAGTTTGATATTTACAGAGTGTACGGGATGATACAGTTTACGGCACCTATATCCGGCGGCAGCAGCGGCGGCGCACTGCTAAACGGCGCGGGGCAAGTTATTGGCATAACCACAGCGGCATATGGTAATTATGCCGCGCAGGCAATTAATTTTGCGGTTCCCATATCACGTATCGAGCTCGACCGTGTTGGAGAATACTCCGACTTGCCTATCGGCGAGGTTATTACCGTGTACGCCAACGAAGTAGTAGGCACCTGGGCATGGAGCGGCGGTATTTATACGTTTGACGCAAACGGAAGAGGAAACCGTATATGGGACGGCGAACATGCCGAGTTCCGGTGGCGTGTTGGCGGCAATATTTTAGAATTAAACATTAGGCGCGGCAGCCGAGAGCACTGGGTGGTAAGCGTTGTCAATGATAATGAAATTACTGTCGGCGGTGCACTGTTTGCAAGAAGCGAGAGACCTGTTAGGCTTGTGGGAACATGGACATGGAGTGGCGGAACATATTCTTTTTATGCAGACGGCAGCGGGAGCCGCGTATGGGATAACATACCAGACACGTTTAACTGGGATGTTGTAAACGATATGATATCACTAGCCATCCATGGCGGCGAAACTGAGCATTGGACATTGCGCTTTACTTCCAATTATGACGAAGTAAGCATTGGCGGCGCGTTGTTTGTGAGGGAGTAGGATCAAATTGTCGCTTCAATTAATTTATTAGACTTCTTCTGAAATACGAAGTAAGCGATCAAAAATGTCTCGGAATCAGGGAGCATTTTCATTCGTCAATTCCAATTTCAGAAGAAGTCTACTATAAAACATTTGTGGCGAGCCCGCGTATGAATACGGACCGCTTCCGAGATTGCATGTAACTTCGCCATCGTTTATTTGAAACAACGCGGTGTTATTAGTTTTGCCCGAGGCGGAGTGATATGTGTATGTTAAGATACCATCAAGGAGAACGGCACTTACACCGCGGGGAGTGCTTTTAACTATTGCGTCAAGCTCTTGCTGAGAAAGCGAGCCAAAGGCTTTTGTCGTTTGGTCGTTTTTAGAAAGCGAGTCCGTAGTTTTTGTCGTTTGGTCATTTTCCGAAAACGAGCCTGAGACTTTTGCTTTATTGTCTCGCTTCGATAGCAAAATTGCAACGATTGCGTATAAAATAGCTATAAACACGACTTTTTTCCAAAGCCGCTTTGATAATTGCTTTTTCGCTTGCAAATTTAACGCGGTTTTTTTCATTTAACTCACTCCCTCTTGCTTGTTAGAGTTATTATATCACATTTTGTTGGGTGGTGGCACAATCCCCTACCCTTTATTACTAGTGACAAATTTCAAATCACGACTTTTCAACTGGTGACTGTGAGTCACCAGTTGAAACTGTGTGGAAATTTGTTACCGCTGACGGTATATAGCAGCTTGGTGGGTTTGAGTTTTATTTGTTATGGAGTTGCTAGACGTCGAACTTGGTAAAACTTACGAAAAAATTCTTATCTTACTTGTCTGTTATTGTCAGATGTTGACAAAGACACAAATAGATTATATCATAAATCAGATTGACAACAATCGACAAAATCACTCAAGAGGAGAATGTTATCCATGAAAAAGAAGAAGACAAATGTGCAAGCAGTAGCATGGAGAAAAGGGTACATAGTCACAGGTGTTTTAGCTTTCATTTTAGCTTTGCTTGTTGTAATGCCATTAGGCGTTTCGGCTGCACAGAGTTGCTGCCACCAGCCTTTTGGGGCATTTGAACAACAGGATGGACAAGCAGTTCCAAGCCAACTCAATTTCCCACTGCCAATAATAACATCAGTACCGCCTATGTATCTTACTAATAATAGGCCGACTATGCTGGTATTCCTCTTAGAGTCGGAAGAAGTGCCATTGAGTGAGTTTTATCTTACACCACAGTTTCCAACTCTAACATCATATTGGTCAAATGTGTTTTTTGGCGAAACGGGTGATACGGTCAATGCGTATTTTAGAGAAGTATCCCATGATTTTAACTTGCAACTTGTACCTCCCATATTTATAAATGAAAGCAGTTACGTAGTCACCTAACAAGCCTAGATTTATCGAATTTTGATACTCGGAATGTCACGAATATGGGCGCAATGTTTTTGGATGCGACTCGTCTAACAAGCCTAGATTTGTCGAGTTTTGATACTCGCAATGTCTCAAATATGAGTTCAATGTTTCGTAGCACACACAGATTGACAAGTCTAAACATATCAAGTTTTAACACCCACAATGTAACTAACATGTCAAATATGTTTAATAATGCACACAACTTAACAAATTTAGACATCTCTAGTTTTAATACTTCTAATGTTACAGATATGACAAATATGTTTGTGAGTACGCGTAGTTTAACAAGTTTAGATTTGTCAAATTTCAACACTAGTAATGTTACAAATATGTCAAGCATGTTTTGGGGAATGCAGACTTTAACAAGTCTAGATTTATCAAGCTTTGACACTCGCAATGTTCTTTTTATGGGAAGTATGTTTGGTGGAACAGGGAATTTACGCAACCTCACTTTAGGTGCAAACTTTGCGTTCAGAGATATCTCGCAACTACCCCCGATCCCTACAAACGATACCTATACAGGCTACTGGCAAAATATTGGTGTAGGAACGACAGACAGCCCATTAGGACAATTTGTTCTTACATCACAGCAGCTAATGTCCACATTCAACGGCGCAACAATGGCAGATACTTTTGTTTGGCAACCAATATCCGCTGTCCCAACTACTCACCAAATAACCCTCGACATCTACCCAGACAATCAACCCCCGACAGATACACCAAGGGATTATGAAACACCAAACACAGATAACGATACTGGCTATTATTATCCCGACTGCCCCGGATACTACGAAACCCCAAATACAAATGACAATACTAGTTATTACTACCTAACGCACCAAAAATACGCTATCTAGCACTACAGACTAAAACACCTTACGCAAAAAAAATCCAACAACAAACAAAAAACTGCGGCCAGTTGACCAACCAACCAGCCGCAGTTTTTCTACAGCCCCAAATTATATTGCACCATTTTATCCAAACATGGTACAATAACAACGTCACAAACTCACTCTCATCCCACTCCAAACGGGATGCACATTCAGAAGGGAATGGAACAAATGACAGGAAGAGCAAAAAAGGTAATTAGTCTATTGTTTGCACTTTGCATGGTACTTGCGTTAATGCCAACAATTGCGTTTGCCGCGACCAATTTTACAATTGTAAACCCGTACGAGAACGTAAACTGGGACGCATTTGGACGTTACCGTGCAGCACTGCACATGCACACCACCCGTTCGGACGGCTCCGCCACAGTTGCGGAAACTATTTTGGACCTCTACAACAAAGGTTTTGACATTATTGCGGTAACAGACCATTCAGATGTAGCCGAGGCACACACAGGCGACTGGGCATATGGCGAAGACGCACTTACAGCGTCCCAGCGTGACGCAATTTTGGCCGGAACTTTTGCAAGAACGGAATACATAGACTTCGAATTCCCCGGCGACTTTGGCCCGGGCTTTTATCGTCCGGCATCCCAAGGCGGAATGATTGCCATACCGTTTGCCAACGAGCAATCCCGCATGGAGCATATCAATACTTTCTGGGCAAATTTTTCCGACGAGTCCGGCTGGACAATGGAACGCGCATTTGAAGAAACCCGCGCACTCGGCGGCATTGCGTTTATCAACCACCCAGGCAGATACACAACCGGCGCGGCTGGCGGTGCGGGCGGCGTAGCTTCTTCCAACAACCCTGTACGTATTTCCCGCTATGTGGAGTTGTTTGACCGCTTTTACGACGTTGCGCTGGGCTTTGAACTTTTCAACCGTAACGACAACGAAAGCCGTAGCGACCGTGTTTTGTGGGACAATGTCTTGCAAGCATTAATGCCGTACGGCCATTTTGTATGGGGCTTCTCCAACGACGACAGCCACAGCATGAACCAAGCTGGCTTTAACTGGAATGTTATGCTAATGCCGGAACTAACCGAGAGCAATACACGCAACGCCATGGAAACAGGCGCGTTTTACATGGTATCTCGCGTTAATCGCGGCGTTGGACCAACAGATTCCGAAATTAATACAATATTGCCGGATGGCAGCCGCACACCAAACGGCGGTAACCCCGCTACTATTTTCATGTTGCATCAGGTAACACCAAGCATTGCGCGCATTAGCGTAAACGGAAGCGTAATTTCTATCGAAGGTTTAAACTACGATAGAATCGAATGGGTTGCGGACGGTGCCATAATCCACACCGGAGCATCCATCGACGTTGCGGCGCATCAAGACGCGATAAGCAGCAACTATGTTCGCGCACAGCTAATTAGCACAACCGGTGCGGCATATACCCAGCCTTTTGGCGTATTGCCTGTCGGACAAAGCTTCCGCACACGCCCGGCAACCAATGACATAGTATCCTTGGACGAGCCACAGGCCGTAAACGTGTTGCAAGGTGCCGCAGCCACAATCGAGGGGCTTCGCCTACCTGCAAATGTTACCGCTGTAACAGAAAGAAACTGGCGCATGCCGGTTGCGGTAACTTGGGATTTGGACAATCTAGATTACGCCCCAACCAACTTGGATGACGTCCAAAACTTTACGGTTGCGGGTACAATTGAAGAAAACCCAGCACTTACAGCTCAAATTAGTGTTACCGTTGGCGTAGACCCACGCATTACCATAGCGGAAGCCAATGCTACTGCGGTTGGCACAATTATAACCGTGGAAGGCTATGTAACCGCGGTAAGAACAGGCGACAGCCATAGAATAGTAATTCAAGACTCTACACAGCCTTGGGGTGGCCTTTTTATAGAAGACCGCGCAGGCCGCTTTAACGCGGAAACAGGCGAAGGTTCAACCATGGGCCACTATGTTGGCGAATGGGTGCGCATTACCGGCACAAGAGGTGTGCAATGGCATAACAACGCCATTCATCTAAACACCGCCACAGGCGACGGCAGTTTTGAAGTAGTTTCCAATGAAAACAGACCTACAATTGCTCCTGTGCAAATTGAGCTGCCCGAACTGCAAATGGCAGTACAAGGCGAGTGGAACAACATGCTTATCTCCATTTCAACAGAAATGGTGCAAAGAGATGCCGCGCGCGATATGACTGTGCCGCCATCCGGTTACGGAATGCCAAACCACATCCTAAGAAGCGCGGATGAAGGCCGTGTAGATGTGCAATACGAATTGGCAGATCATATCCAAAACGGCGAAATGGTTCATATCGACCGCGCGATTGTACACTGGAGAAACGACCTAGAGTCTCACAGACTACACCCAGACTGGACAGGCGGAAGCATTACCACCATTTCCGCGGAACCAGCCGCGGAAGAATCTGTTTTAGAAGATACGGAAGAATCCGCTTGGGAAATTTCTGATATAACCCGCGACTTATCTTTGCTAATGATATGGTACCATGCCAGCGGCGAAGGCTTAACAGGAAGCCAGCATCCACATACCAATGTTTATCCGCTGCAATTTTTTGCAGACACATACCCTGCGTATGTAACGGCTTGGGCATACGAAGCAGGTATAATACGCGGCTTTACCGATGGTACATTCCGCCCGCACGAAACAATTACCGCCGAGCATTTTTACGCAATGATAGAACGTTTCGAAGCGTACAGTGGGCTAAGTGTTAACTTCCCACGTTTCGAGCAAGGCCTTGTAGGTATAAATGTTGAACATTCCACAACCGAACGAAGCTTGGAATGGTTAAGCCTAGAGGAGCTAAGCCAAAGCGACCAATTTAGAGGTTATACACTTTTGGTTGTAAGGTCTGCCAGTGGCGAAATTTTATATGCGTTTAGCGTAACACTTGGGTAGTATATAATGTCAAAATGCGAAAAGCGACCTCGAAAATGAGGTCGTTTTTTGTTTGCAGCCATTCACAATTTTAAGAGCCCAAACAAAAACACTTTACCTAAAAATAGTTTTACCTTACAATAAGGCTTCAAGCTCTTCTATTATAGTGGTTTTGCCGTATCGGGCGGTAAAGGAGACAGTCAATGTTCAACATAGTTTTATGTGATGATGATAAAGAAAATATTAGCAAGCTCAAGGATTTTATAGAAACCTATCTAGTCTCCAAAAATATTATGGGGCGTGTATACACTTTCAACGACCCTATAATTTTTTGGGCAGACGCAAAGGAAAACATCCACAGGTACGATCTTTTCATACTGGATTTGGAAATGCCCGACCTACCCGGCAACGTTTTAGTCAAAAAAATTAAAGAAATAAAAAGCGATGCTTACATTGTCTTGCTTACATCTCACGACGAGTATGCGCTGGACGCATTTGAGCTTGAGGTATTCCGCTTTATCTCCAAGGGGCAATACAAAGCTAGGCTTAGCAGAGCAATAGACACTGTATACGAGCGCAACTCTAAAAACAGCAGTAAATACTATATACACCATTCCCGCGAAGGCGAAGAAAAAATATTGCATAATAGCATTGTATACGTAAGCAAAGACCAAAAAAATTCTATTCTTGTAACAGAAGCAAATGAAGAGAAATCTATAAGAATGTCGCTGGCGGATATGCAAACTGCCCTTGGTTCTGACGATTTTATTTTTATCAACCGCGGCATAATTGTAAACATAAACCATATCCGCCGCGTTACAAGGCAACCTTTTGACGGGGTGGAACTTACAAATGGCAAAGTATTTGAAATAAGCAAGGCAAGGCTTAAAGATATTGTCCGGCTGCTTAATATAAATTGGAGTAAAAAAGCATGAGCTATACAATAGGGCTTCTCTTTCATCTTACAAGTGGTGCGTTTGAAATATATTTTATGCTTGCATGTTTTGACGTTTTTTTGCAGCCCCGATTTACAAGTACGCGACATAAAATTTTTAGGATATTAACTACCATCACTTACCCCGTAGCAGTTTATCTTCTTATAGTTACCACCAATGTAACCAACCCTGTGTTTCTGATTATAGTTATGGGGGGTTTTATTGCTTCCTATGGCAAAATTTTTTATAAAAACAAAGTGTTTGATTTTGTCGCCCCTTCGGTACCTTCTATTGCCATAGTTTACTACGCTTGTGTTGTAGTGCTTAGTGCCATTACGGCCAGCTTGGCCGTACTTATGTCTACGGATGATATCACCATTGCAGCGGTGGGCAGCACATTTGAACCGTTTCACCTTATTTTGGATATACTTATTATCCGCATACCTATTTTGAGCCTGTATTTGATACTTAAAAAGCGTATAAATATTGAGAATGCACCTAAAATACCGTATTTTCTATACGTGGTGTGTACTGCCGCGGTTGTTCTAATTATTGTTTTGTTTCCGCTATACCAGTCGCTTGCATATGGCGAAGGGCTGCTTTATAGCGTAGCTTTCCTATCCGCAACGGTTATTATAGGCATACTTGTTTTTATTATCCTAAGCACAGTTTACCACCGCATAACACTGCGGGGGCAAGAGGCCAAGCTTAACCTTATACGCATAAGAAACGAAATGCTAAGTCAAAACCTGGACGATGTAAAGCATCTGCACCAAGAACGCGGCAAGCTTGCCCACGACATGAAGGAGCACTTGAGCGTGCTCTATAGCCTAGCAAAAGAAGAAGGCAGCGAAAAACTGTGCGCCTATATAGAAACAATACACTCCCCTCTCAAAGATATTGTGCGCATAGAAAATACAGGTAACGAATTTTTGGATACGATTCTAACCGTTAAAAAGCAGCAAGCACTAAAGCAAGGTGTGCCAATAGACATAGATTGCGACATTAGCCATCCACTAAATATAGAACCCATCGACCTAACCGCCATACTGTCCAACCTCTTGCAAAACGCATTGGAAGCCTGTGAAAAAGTTGAAGATCGCAGCGAACGATATATTTATGTATCAATACAATCACAAGGTGCTTTTCTTAATATAAAAATAGAAAACTCCGCAAATAGTAAGCTTATGAAGCAGAATAAAAAAATGCATACGACTAAAAAAGACAAAAAAATGCACGGCATTGGTTTGCAAAGCGTGCGTTCTTCCGTGGAGCGTTATCAGGGTGATATTATTTTTGAAAGCCATAACAGCGTTTTTATAGTTTCTGTAGTGCTGTGCTTGGATGTATAGAAAAGTGGTGCCGTTGGAATAATTTCTTTCCAACAGCACCACTTCTTTTTATGCTGGTATAAAAAAGTTCCAATTAACCATTACCAAAACCAGTGCCATAATAAGCCCGGTAGCGGCAAAGTAAACAATCTTACTGCATAGTGCAACCTTTTCTTTAACAAGGCAAGCTATTGCTCCAATGCATAGTACTGTTGCCAATATTGTAATTACATAGTTTAACCAAATATGTGGTGCTATTTCTGCCGATGTACGAAACATATCTATTATCAAAATCCGCACGATACTAGCCAGCGCGTTTGTAACAAGTAGCATTCCACTAATAATCATACCGTTGCGCAGTAGGCGAAATGTGGATAGTTCGGTACCTTTCTTCCTATTTCGTAAAAAGTTAACCAGCAATACAATTGGTGTAACAAGGAAGAACAATATACCTACCAAAGCTACAGCAGCACTGGCAACTAAATTTGCTGTAGAGCGGAATTGGGATATTTCTATAACATCCATAATAATAGTTACGCCGTGAATTTGTACCGGGCGGCCATCTTCCATGCGGAAGCGGATTTGTTCGCCCATCATTTCATTTATAAAAGCAGTTTCGGCATAAACCATCTGGTACACCCACGGCTCTACTTGCACAAACCTTGCGCTTTCGCCAGCCATTGTTACGGTTATTTCGTAATCACCCGTAGCAACCACAGTCGTGGATGGCATAAACAAGAAGTCTAAAAATTCTAAAAATTGGCCATTTAGGCTGCGTGCGCCTGTAAATGTACCTTCTACTTCAGAAGTGCTTGGCATGCTGCCAACACCGGGGACTACCTGCTCGAAATTATTGCCAAGCAGATATGCAAGCAGACCCGAAACAATATCAAATTCACCGGCCGCGTTGGCTAATACTATAACGCCAAAGCGTTCTTGCGGTACAACCACCATGTTTGTAGAAAAACCAATCCCGGTACCACCGTGTCCAAATGCCGGAATAGCACTGGTGTATGTCAAAAATCCGTGATGCATACCGGGGAAGTTTACATGGTCTGGCGAACTTGGCGTAAATATGCGCGTCAACATCTCTGTGGTTTCAAACAACGGACCAGGTTCACCCGCCGGTGGGGTAAGTGCTATTGCAAAACGAGCCAAGTCTTCGGCTGTGCCGCTTAGTGCGCCGGCAGGATATATTGAAGCGTTTAGCGAGCGAGCTTCTGCAAAGCCACCACGGCCGTTTGATATATATCCTGTTGCCATTGTTTCAAAAAATGCAGGATTGTTATAAAAATGCGGTAAGTTAAGGGTGTTTTCCATACCCGCCGGGCGAAGGATATTTTCCATTTCAAAATCCGCAAAGCCTTGGCCGCTTATGTTTGCTACAATATACCCAGCCAAAGCCGAGCCAAAGTTAGAGTATGCCGTTACCGTGCCGGGTACGTGAATTTGTAAAGGGCGCTGCAGCAGCAGAGCCTCCCTAAGCGAAAGAATGCTGCCGGTATCCCTATGGTTGCTTACTATATTAAAAATGTATTCGCCAAAACCGGCTTGATGGTTTAACAAATCGCGCATGGTAAAAGGCATCTCGAAGGCAAGCTCCGCAACAAAGTCGGCAGGAAGGTAATCGTTAACATTTCTGTCCAAGTCCAGCAAACCACGCTCTACAAGCTGCATTACCGACACCCATGTAAAAAGCTTACCGATGGATGCGTATTCGAACACAGTAGCCGCGGAGCAAATTGGCGTGCCTTGCGCAATATTCGCATATCCATAACCCCTTGAAAACATGATTTCGCCATCTTGTATAACTACTACTGCCACGCCGGGAGTGGTTTCGCCAAGGTACCGTGCTACAAATGCGTCAATGCGCTGTTCCAGCTCCGCAAATGGGACACCGGATGGGGTTTGTGCCGCTTGGGCAGTTAGTATTGGTGTAAATGTACAAACTACCAATAGGATTAGTGCAATTAATTTTTTCATTTCAATTTCCTCTTTTCTCATAATTTGTGCGAGTTGTTTCGCTTGATGGTGCTATTATAGGCTACGTAATATGAGGGATGTGTTTTTGTCTGCCAATTCATGCTTTTGAGGCGGCAAAGCGAGATTTGTGTCCGCGAATCAGCGTTTTTTGTCCGTGAATGACCCAAAAAATATTTTTTATTCCCACCGAACATTTTGCCATTCTCAATTGTATTACTAGTGAAAGGAGGTTGAGGAACATGATTAAATTCTTGCTGGCGCGCGGCAAGGATAGACTATCGCTAACTTTTGAAGAAGTCTATGAGCGGCAAGCTGAGATGGTATACCGTGTATGTTTTTCTTATATGAAAAACGCGGCAGATGCCGAAGATATAACTTCGCAAGTGTTTGAAAAACTTTTGAAACACGGTTTAGCTTTCAAAAGCCAAGAGCATGAAAAAGCGTGGCTGCTGCGTGTTGCCATAAACTTATGCAAAAACCATCTAAAAAGTTGGCGGCGTAGTTCCGTTAATATTGACGACTACGAAAACATCGAATATGTAAACGCATTTCCCGATATGGACTTGTTAAGGATGGTGTTTGACCTACCCGAGCATTACAAAGATGTAATCTACCTTTACTACTACGAGGGCTACTCGACAGTAGAAGTCGCGGAAATACTAAAAAAACCTCAATCCACCATTCGCAGACACATGCGAGAAGCTCGGATTTTATTGAAAGGAGTGCTTGAAGATGAAGAACGATAAAATCGTAGATGTGTATAACGCTGTAAAACTAAGCGACGACGCAAAAATGCGCATTCGTGCCAACATTATGCAAACAGCGGTGCTAAATAGAAAACGTCAAACTTGCAAAAAAGTAATAGCTATAGCAACCGCGGCGGCAATTTTATTGTTTGCAGTTTTTGGCACTAATCTGTTTAACCAGACCAACGACATCTTTTCGCCCAACAACCTTTTTACAATGAGAGTTTATGCAATGGATGTACTACCTGACGGCACAATCGAGCTACGTGAAATAGACATTAACCAACTCGAAGGCTGGGCTGGCCATTACGACGGCAAAGTGTTGTACATCAGCATTGGGCTATGGTTTAGTTTTGAAGGACACAACATCAAAACGGTGGAGTTTTCATTAAATGAAGGTTTTTTCGCAACTCAGTACATTGGAAATTTTGGCGAAGCAGACGAGCTTCAACGTGCCTATATTGGCTCAGATGGTAGATTGGCTATGTATGGTACGGAATTTAACAAGATTGGCAGTACCATAACATTTGGCAGTGTTATGGATGACGACATTCTTTTGTTTTGGGGCAGTTATGGCATTGGCATTGACGAATGGCAGCTTGACCCTATAGAAATTAACGTTACTGCAACTTTTGATGATGGAGAAATTCACGAGCAATCTTTTGCTGTCAAATTTAACACACCCGGAATAACTACTGTCGAAGAAGGTTTAGCACCACCCAATCTTGATGAATTCGTTCGGTTGCAACGCCCAACTATGGAACAGTATGAGCATTTTTTAACTGCCACCTTGGAAAATTTCGTATTGATGCCAGAGAGTATAAAAGTAATAACGCCGACAACGCACTATGAATTTTATGTTGGCGGCCATACCCCTGTAACAATAAGCATACCTATATTTCCGGAATATTGGGATGCGGCTCGTATCATTAATGACCCATATGGCCCATTTGATGAAAATGGAATTTGGAGAATCCCTATGGGTATACGGAATGACGAGGGGTTTCTTGTGGTAATAAAACTTACCGACGACGGTGTTTTTACCGCAATGATTTATGTAGTACCACTATAAAAAAAGGAGCTTTTGGCAATGAAAAAAATTATAGTTTTAGTAACACTCGCAACACTTTTGCTTGTAAATACAGCAGTGATTGCATCCGCGGCACCCCAAACCAGCGAAAATACTTCTTCAACAATGCAGACAAACAACCCAAATACCCAAAGACAGTTTGCAATTGCTAACCATGGCAACTTTACAGCACCAAGTATAGGAAGCATATCAAGAGAATATGCCGCGGATATTGCCGCAGAGTCTCTTGAACGCTTATTTGGAGCAGATTTGCGTGGAGTAACATTAAATATGTTCTATGTCGAAGGGTTTGGCCCAAACAATCCAATCAATCTACCGCCTCAAGAAATTGAACTTGCAAACATCTTTAATGGGTGGGCAGTAAGACTCGGCTTGACTATAGATGAAATCCACCACTACGTAATGGTTCTGGAGCAAAACAGAGAAACATCGACAGGAGCCGCTGCAGCCTTCGCAAATAGGCTTGGAGTAACAGAGTTTGAGTTTATGCGCGCCTTTGCATCGGCATTAAATATTTCTCAAAATAGTACAGTGGAAATGCCAAGTATGTGGCGTGGGTTTATTAATCCCTCAAATGGATATTGGAGTACATTTACATTTGCAATTAATGCAGAAACGGGGGAATTACTAGAGGCTACGTACGACCCCAGCGCAGCCGAATCTATAGGCGTCGGGCTATCATCCGGGCGCGAAGTTGACTTTAATGATTTTAGAAACTTTACCCCCAACGCACAGCTCAATTACAAATATTCGAATCTTGCTATGGACATTGCGCAAGAGCTGGAAATTTTAAGCGGCGAAGTAGCACAGGCAAGAATAGTTACCCACGCACTGGGCGCAAACGCGCTTTCTGAGCCTGTTTTAACAGTTCTAGTTGAAGTGCGAAGTGTAAGCGGCGAAGCAGTAGTACTCGGGCTTGATACGCGCCCAGGTAATGAGCCTGTTTTGTCACTTGTAAGAACCGGGGTTAAAAACTTCTCTTTTAGAACAGGGGGCGCACAGCAACTTGGTTGGGTAACGCGTTAATATTTAAGAGTGTATATAGTCACTGCGCCTTAAAACCGTCCGCTGTGGTGCGGCAATTTTTCTGCAATTCAAGGAGCGATAAACCGCCGCGTACCTATAGATGGTACGCAAGGTTTATTGCGACGCGGAAGTGCTGGAAAATTGCCGTGCCACAGCGGACGGTTTTAAAGTGCGGTGACTATAATCTCAACTGGTGACTGTGAATCACCAGTTGAGATATTTTTTTTGTTCATGTATGACTTAGGCAGCATAACAGTTTTATACGGGACGTACTTATGACAAATGTCACTACTGCGTTTTTGCTTGCTTTGCTATACTAGCTACAAGAAAAAAATGAAAGAAGGAATTATCAATGCGAAAAGGGTTTGTAATTTTTATTGTTGTTTTTCTCCTACTCTCGGTATTTCCAACCACTGCGTTTGCTACACCAGAAATCAGTAACGAGGCAGAGGAACATATCCTAAACCAACTAAGGCGAGCGCGTATCCCCAATGCCGCCATTGCCGTTATACAAGATGGCGAAACCTCGTATATCTTTAGAGACAGCACGCATGAAACATTGTTTCAGATCGGTTCCATTTCAAAATCGTTTACTGGGTTTGGAGTACTGCTTTTAGAAGATATGGGACTACTTTCCGTATATGACCCTGTGAGCCAGCACTTGCCTTGGTTTGAAGTGCGATACAGCGGTGAGCCTGTACCACATGGGGATATAACCATATACAATCTTCTGCAGCATACAAGTGGCCTTACCAGTGACGAAAGGCGTTTTCCGTCGTCCTTTATAGAAACAGCAGACGAGTTTATTTCACAATTTACAGGCATCGAACTTGCGTTTTACCCATCCACGCGTCATGTATATGGCAATGTTAACTATGTTATCTTAGGGCTTTTGATTGAAGCCGCTAGCGGCAAAAGCTATGACACATTTATGACTGAGCAAGTTTTGCGCCCCCTTGGGCTATACAACACTTTCACAAATATAGAAAATGCGTACGAAACAGGCCAGATAATTGGCGGCAACAGATTAAGATTTGCGCAAACGGTATCGTGGAATCCTCATGTCAATCCCATTACAATACCGACAGGATATATATATTCTGATATAATGGATATGGCACGTTGGGCTGGCATACATCTTGGCATAGTGGATATTTCTGAACAGTTTGCGCGAGTTGTACAAAGGTCGCATAAAAATTTTGGCTCTATGGACTTTTTTGCACACAGAAATTACTTTTATACTGCAGGATGGAATGTAACTGATGATGGAAACCATGTACGGCATAATGGCTCAACGCCGGGATATTCCGCTTCGCTTAGAATATATACGCATACTAATACAGCAGTTGTGGTTCTGGGCAATTTAACAAGTGGGGTTGTGCCGTTTGGTGCTCTTGTTTCAGGCACAATGGCAGGTGAACCTTTTGGCAATGTAAGAATGGATTTTAACATACTAATGGATATATTCCTTACCGTTTTAGCGATTTCTGGCATTGTATACACAGGTCTGCTTGTTAGGCTTTTTGTTAAACTAAGAAAAAGACTCGGTAGCGGAGATGTGATAAAGGGGAGCTTCACATCCAAAAATATCAAATGGCTTTTTGACCCAATCTTTGCCATTGCAGGACTTATTACCATTTATGTTGTTCCATCTATATATGGTAATACGTCATATCAGTTTGCTATAATGTTTAGCCCTGCCAGCATGACCCCTGCTATAATCGCGTCATGGATAGGAGTAGTGTATTCCTTGTGCGCTTTTGGGGTTAAAGTGTTTGTAAGGCCGTACACCAAGCAAGCATAAACCGATTATTTATATTTTTAACGAGGAGAGAAGTTATGCGAAAAATTATTTTGCAATTGTTTATGATTTCTATTTTGTTATCCTTTGTATCATGTAGCGGTGGGAGCGAACCTGCGTATTTGGGTAATGTAGAGCCTGAGCCAAACACAGCAGTAATCGAATCACTTGAAGAAAACGCGCAGGATGCAGAACCTTATTACGCAAATATTTATGATACTTTTATACCTTTTTACGAACCATACCCCTATGAGAATGTGCAAATGTCAACAGCCCCCCACCCTTTCGCTACAGCATTAAAAGAGTACATGGTTGGTTATGATGGTGTTGTACGTGCATATTTTACAACTTTAGATGATGATGGAACAATGGGAGTCCTAACCACAAGACCCACCACTAGAGTATTGGTCGACTACGATCACGGAGAGTATGGTTATGGGCCTTCCGGAATGCTGCTTTATATGCAGGATGGTGAGCTATTTCAGGTTGACGTATCGGGCTGGCTTTTTGTGTCGGGGAAATATAACCGGTTGGTACAACGCCTTTATGCACACACCCACATAGTGGAATTTATTTATAAACTGGAATTTGGCAGGTTGGAAATTTCGACACGTTTGGAATATTTCTCCGACGAGTATTTATTATATCTACTCGACGATTACGACGCGGCTGCAGAATCGATAGCTAGGCGTGACGCACTTGCAGAATACGCTAGAGAAAAATATGGGCTTGTTGCGCTGTTGCCCCCAAACTTAGGACATATGCGAAACGCGGAAGATCAAACCGCTCAGATCCTAGCTATGACTATAAACTGTGTGCCTAAACTTACCCACGACTAGCATAGTCGAAAGCGG
>Ga0136643_10002638_pt1 | contig 23501 bp, 8 predicted proteins | sample TergutLab28metaG_FD_96883 | JGI IMG/M metagenome (GOLD analysis project Ga0136643, IMG submission 96883) | Labiotermes labralis P1 segment gut microbial communities from Petit-Saut dam, French Guiana - Lab288 P1 (version 3) (version 3) | ecosystem: Host-associated > Arthropoda: Insects >... | reverse complement strand
TATTGTCAGTAATCGTTACCTTCTATTCTGAGTTTCAAACGGTCATAACTCCGTAACCGTCCAAAATCGGACACATGTTTATATGAACTTTTTTGATCATAAAGACCTAGGAAATCACCTCCTACAGTTATGCCCTAAAGTCGTTAAACACTCTGTATACCATATTTCCTGTGAGATCTCAGTGACCTATTCTTTGCAACCGTCAACTGTATTTAAACGCGATATTGATAGTTTGTGAGTAGTATATGTGACAGTTTCTTATTCAAAATATTTTAAAAGTGTTTCAAGATAACAATGGAAGTTTAAAATACTGAAATTAAAATAATAAGCTTGTTCTAAGTTTGTATTTCCAGAACACTTCTATATGTCTGTGCAATGTTCTTTCCTTTCATTCTCTGTGCTTCTAACTTAAAAAATCATGGTGTCTCTGGTTTTTGAAAAATATCAACTACTGAACACATATTCTGCATACATCATATACTAGACAAAAATGCAAATACAACAAGTACAATAAACACAGTAGCTGTATTAGTAGGTTAGTAAAAAGTATGGTCTATAAGCAAATGCAGACAAAACGCCAGTATACATTCATAATTCAGGAGGATCAGACCATAACAGGCTGACAGTTGATAAATCCCTAAACAATATGGCAGCGTTCAAATGCATGGGAATGGCAAAATGCAAGAGAAGAAGAAACTTACCAAGCCCTGATGGTCCCATACTACTCTGCATGCTGCTCAAATCAGAAGTCTCAGAAATCTGCGTTTCATTGTCATCTGCATCTGGCTGTGTACTTGGTGACTTGCTTCTGCCAATGTTTGATGGTGATGATGTGGCAGTCACTGTAGTGTGTAAGTGTGGAAATAAACGACTCAATGACCTGCTGCTTGTGCCACCCCCTATTGAGCGTGTCATAAGGAGTTTATTCTCAATCCAAGAAGTTTCAGGAATACTACGAGTCATCCTATTAGCTGCAGCAAATGAAGGCAGTATGTCACTACTATCAGTGACACCAGACATTGTCTTGGATGGTTCTTTGTCCAAGTCTGAGAGTTTAACAAAGCTTGTTTCCAAAGACTTGGTGTTTGTTTCCAAACATGAATCCTTTGACAATGCTTCACTTTCTACAGAAGCTCCGACAGAGACATTTTCATCAAGGCTGCGCCCTTCAGCAATGGCTGAAACATCACCAGTGTGTTCATTCTGCTGAAGATCTGTAGGTTCTGATGGGTTCCTACACACATTCTCCACATCCTCCTGAATCAATGCAGCATTCTGATGGGAGAGATCAGGTGCCTCAGCTGTTGCAATTTCTGAACCTATATGCTTTACATCACAACTTTGAGGCAGTGTGAAAACATCACCAGCAACTTCTGATTCTGTGCAAGTGACAGGTAACTGGGAGGCACTTTCACTTAGCAGTTTCCTTTCTGAATGTGTGTCTGTGTCTGTATCTGGAGTTTCTTTGCTATTTTCTGATTTTTCTTCATAGCTTACAGCACGTCTAGGTAAGTGATCATAACTCTTTGATGGCTGCCTACAATTACTTGAAAGAGACATCTCTGTAACCTCTCTTCCTTCCCCAAACTGTGGTACAGTGCCCTGATCTGGAGTTGTAACTGCTTCATGTAGTGACTGACTGCTACTTCTCACTTTAGTCTTAGCAAGAGATGTGGAACTCAGTGATTTGCTTTTGTCCGGACTATATACATTACCTCTTTCCACCGACAAACTGTGTGCACGTTTATGATGCCTTCTGCCATTACCTCTTTGTTGGTCATCCCCTTGATCACTAACGTGAGGTTCTAAATTCAAAGAATGTCTATTTAAATTTGATCTCAGATTTGACGGCAACGTTTTCCGTCTTGTTACAGGTGATTCTGCTTCAATGAACATAAAGAAGCCTTGCTTTTTGTTTTCTGTTTCATCCTGCAAAGGAGACTTAACAACTCGTGATGCTGCTTCAACATCAGCATCTATGTTCATATCAGCGCATTCACAGGTCTGGCTGGAATCAGTGTTAGAAACTGTTGCAGTTTGGCTTCTAAATCCTATCTTCTTATGACAGGAAAGGTTTGGGGAAGATACCTTACCTTGGATGGAATCAACAGAAGATTCCTGTTTAACACTAGTGTCACCAATATCAATGAACATTGAGAACAGAGTATTCTTACTGTCATTCTTATCATCACCTGCCCCCACTAATTTTTTACTTTCAGTTACTTGTTCGTTCGCAGACTTTTTATTTAAATTAACAAAAAAGCCACAAGAAGCATTTTTTGTTACAGACTTTGGTTCATCTGCTTTTACATGACAAGAAATCTCCTTTCCTTCAGAAGGCATGAGTCTTTTATTAGTAGGTTCTTTTTGTTCCTTTAGATCCACAAAAAAACCTACACCTGAATTTCTTCTTCCAGGAGATGATTCATGACTCTTAAAATCCCTGTCATTTATAATCTCTTTTCTGGGTTTCTTATCTATCTGACAATCAGTGGTTGTATCTTTTAAATCCACAAAAAACCCCAGGGCAGTAGTTTTCATCTCACTCTGTTTGTGCTGTGATGTGCCTTTCACTTCAGAAAGCTGTGTAGTGTTTCCAGCCACATTATTCTTCTTCTGCCTCTTGGGTTCTATGGGAGGTTTGGCAGAAGTGCTGCTGCAGTCACTCATGTCCACTACCCATGCAGAGTTAAAAGAAGCCATATTTGCAGATTTTACCTCTACCTTTTGTGGTACAGTTTCTATCACTGTAGCACCACCAGACAGAATTGGCGCTGACTCAGTCTTCCTACGAGTCATGACAGGGCTATCTAAGATGGGGCGAGCCGGAACAACAAAATCTATGCTTGAGACACCTCCTGATACAATTGGTGTTGATTCAGTTCTCTTTTGTTTCTTTGGAGTGTCACATGACCGTTTCTCATCAACCATTACATCACTGCAAGTTAGAGCACCTGATATCACAGGTTTTGTTGAATTATCAAAACTGCTTGACATTCTCTTTAAGTCACCAATCTGGATTCTATCCACATCTTGCTCTTTTTCAGATTCATACACTTTGTGGTTATTTTGCATGTAAGACTTGTTTTTGCTATTACCAATATCAATTAAGTTCTCTTCTTCTGGGTACTCTGAGTCCTGATCTTCTCTCTCACATAACTGGTGACTCTCAGACCTCTGCTGTGACGGTGTAAGCTGACTCATCTGTGGATGAAAAAGACTGTCCAATGGTCCGTCATTACTGACAGAGTCAAGGCTATGAATGTCATGGCTGGAGAAGACACATGATGGTACTACTACAGGACTGGAATCAGTTACTAAAGTTTTAGATGATATTAGTTGCTCTTCATTTGTATCCGATACACATGAGCTTGTCTCTGTAAATGATGTGTCACTTGTGACTGCTGGAAGAGATCTTTGCTGTGCCTCCTCAACTTTATTTAAATCCTCATCTTTTGAAGTTACCATCAGCAGACTTCGAGCATCTCGAAAGCCTTCACTCCCTGTAAGATGTCCAGAAAATTGTGGAATGCAACTCTGAAACAAAAGGTTTCCTTGTCGACGTTCATACTCCTGTCTTAACAATGCCAAACGATCATCATCTGGATCTAATTCAAATGTGTTTCTGCGTATCAGACTTGGGCGACGTTCTTCAGCCACCTCTTCTTTCCTTTCATCCAGCGGACCTGATTTGGCTTCTGTCTCATCACTCTGTACGCTGCTAAATACTGTGAATTCCACCAGATCAACTGAACCTTCTTTTGAAGACACGCCATTATCTTTCTCATTTTGGCAAACATTTGCAACATCTTGAATTTCCGGCTTACTACAGTCAGAAAAAACATATTCTGGCAATGACTGGCTCTCTCTATTACGTAAATCATCTAAACTGGCTGAATCAGTACGTTTCCAGCCACCGTGAAGTTTTCTAATATTTACATGTGGCTCCAAATGTTCAGTCACTTTTATTTCCTTTTGAAATTCTGCAAAAACATCCAATCCACTTGACACTTCTAACTCACCTCTGCTAGCAGCAACCCTAGCAGGAGTAACTTTCATCATCAGAGGATCCGAAGCAGGATCCTCATTGACTGTCTTTAAATTACTTTCATTCAAATGTTCAAAGTCATTCATATCTCTCATTTCATTTGTTATATTTTTATGTGATGAAATAAATGGAACAACTCCCTCACATAAGGCCTCTGCATGAGCCTCAATGGGCAATGTGTCACCCGCTATGTATTTTTCTCTTATATTCAAACACTCTGTGATGCCTTTATTAGCAATATCACATGTGGATATATGTTCTTCACATGGTGAAGTTGCATTTGATAATTTCTGATGAATTTCCAATTCAGAAGTGTCAGTGTCAGCAGTTATTTTATCTTGTTGTTCAGAGGTAGCAGGAGGGGGTGGAAGTAACATGTCATCATCTGCCAAGTCAGCAGCATTGATGAAGTAGTTATTCTGATTGGCTACCTTCCAGCCATGTGCATCCTCAGAACAAAATGGGAGCGATTCAGTAAGCTTATCCGAGGATCTGTTAGTCTTGAATGAAATTTCCTGTACAATGGTTGCAGGGACTACTGCTGAGGCCTCCTGTGCACTGCCTTCAGATTGAGTGTTCCAATTATCATGAGAAGGTACAATGCACATATTTTGTGGTGGAATATTCTCTGGTGATATACACATATTATGACTATGGGTATGTGCACCATGTGTACTCTCCTCTCTTAATTTAACTTCTAAATCCTGACCTTTTTCTTCTAGATGATGAATATTAAGTTCTCTATCAGTTTCCAATTTTGATATGTTATCAGTTGGTGGTTCATCAGAATACAGAAATATAGGTTCATACTGACTTGATCTGGAGCTAAATGGATACTTATCATCATCACATGGGTCCCCCAAAGTTTCATGGGTACCATCTGATGGCACTACATACCCTATTACACCATCCACCTCTGTTACATGTGTGTCATGAAAATGAGCAGAGGGGAAGGTACTATCCCAAGTGCCTGCATCAGATGATACAGAAGAAGAAGTTGATGATTTCACAGGCTTTCTGAGCAGAATGTCAACATCTCCATCATGGGGCATATCTTCCCCAATGGCTGCTTCAGTGAGGTCAATTCCTGAAGTCTCTGAGACTGTGTGGTCACGTGGACTACTGAAGCCACCACCTGGCATGCAGCCTGTTGAACTTGTATCCAGGCCAGAATCAGGGCCACCACCACTTGCATCCATCTCTGGGCTGCAGGGAAAGTTCAGTAAGTCTTCAGCAGTAAACTCCTTATTTTTGCAACATTCTAATTCACAATCCACCCCCTCTCCTGGGCTTTCCATAAATTCTTCTTCCAGAATATCATTGTTGGTAGCACTGTCCTGTAATTCAACACAGTAATCTAAATTTTTTGACCTGCCAGATGTATTCTTTGATAATTCCCTTTCCTCCTCTTCCCGAATAGTGTTCTCCCTGCTTTCAAATTTATCTACTAAATACTTATCTTTTCTCAGAGAATTTATTCTCAAAAGGTTACCATTGTTTTGCTCCTTGTGAACAGCCTGACTGGCATTTAAACTTGCCAAATCTTCCTTACAACGAGATGAAGGCTGTAATTTTGATTCCAACAAATCTTTTCCTTCCTTTTTATACCGAGTATATGTTATATCACAACCACGCTTATATTTTTTGGTGTACTGACTAGAAGTAAATAGCAGGGATGTTGGTTTATTGATTTTCTTCACAGTGCTTTGCCTATCCTCCCTGAATTTGATTGAATGAAATGATTTCAAAAGTTCATCTTGCTCTGCTAATTCTTTTTCTAATATATCACACACTTCAAGTGACTTGTTGCTATTATTTTCTTCAATAAATGCTTCCTCCACAGGCACAATTGTGTAATATGACTGATTTGTTTTCTGAAGATTGATAAGTGTCTCTGCAGATGCACTTTTAGTATTGTCCAAACTGTGTGTCTTTGTCACATCAAAGTGGTGATAAATTTCTGAAGGTGAAGAATTTGGTGTTAGAAAGACATCTGACTCAGGACTTAATCCAGAGTCACCATTACTTTTGGTAAAGTTATGTAACTCTTCAAGATACTGTATTGCACCCTCTTCATCTGCAACAGTACACTGTGTGTACAGACTCCTGCAACCATCAAAAAGACAATCTCACATTAATTGCCTTTCCTGCAGTAACAGGTCTCATTAAATCACAAACAACTATCAGTAAATGCACACTGAAATGAAGCAGTCCTTCATTAAATAAAATATGTGTTAACTGTTCCTACATGGTTTCACCCATGTATAGTTGCAGAGTTTAAATACACATACAGCACTAGCTGTGTATATACACCATGTACAGGAACACGAAGCACCGCAATGCCCACAACTTTACATCAAAATATGACAGTCACATCACAATAAATATGTATACAGATATAGGAACATGCAACACAGACACATCAGTTACAACATTAACATCAGTTTGATACTATACTGCACTTTACTGCACTACACTGCAGTCAATTTGTGCTATCAAGTACATATACTAGGGAACAACAACGACGACGACGATGATGATAATAATAATAATAATAATAATAATAATGGCAACAACATTGATAACGGCCCATTTGGGCTGAAATGTTAAGCCCATTTCCAATAAAGATTAAATATATGTACAACATTAGTTATATTCTCCTTCAGTCAAATCAATGATATATTAATTGTACACATGTGTGGCCTAGTGCAGTGCAAGTGGCTATGAACTGGCACGAAGGTAATGCTGGATTTACGACTTTGATTCAACAGGAAGTGTATGTGAATATTCTTTCTGCTTAACAGGAGTTAAACTGGTGAAATACTTTAAGGGTAGCTCAAATGCAAAGGTACAAATGACATGGCTTAATGTGTTGAAATTATTTCCAAGTAAGCAGTGTATCCTTACTCATTTTACCAAGGGTAGGGGAACACAAGCTGGTTTATTTAAGGCCATTTTCCGTGTGTTGCATCATCATGCCAGCACTGGAATGTGACAAAGGTCTCACCTAACATGCAGTAGTTCATTGCACATTTGCAATGTTGGTTGCAGAACAGTGTTCAATTGCAACAAGAAAAAATGAGGCAAAATGTTCTGCAAAATATCCCACATCAACATTACTGCATAAAAGAACAATATACAGGAGCCTGGAGAAAGTTTGAAAAACAGGTTCAGGCCTGGACAGGTAGAAAATATGAAAACTTCATGTTTTAACTGAAGTGAGAATTCAAAATTCTCAACTAACAGGGCAACAAAATTTTCAGCTATGCCCATATAAAATTATGGCTGTATAACAGCTCTTTTTTATAGATAGGAAACAAGAAGTCAATAACGTAGGTAGTTTCAGCAAACAGTATCCAATGGATTTTTCAATCTGAGCTCTTTTCTCTTACGATGAAGAATGGTTTACATTAAATGGGAATGTCAACAACCAGAAAGACAGATAATGATGTTCCAAAAATCCCCACATAGTTCACGATTTTCCTTTGCACAACCTTGAATTTTGGGTCTAGAGTAAGAGAGCGCATGTGAAGTCATGGGGCCCAAGTTTTTCAAGAGCAACAAGAAATTCAACTGAAATTTTATGCTATTTCAAACATCATTCTTTGGCCAATGATAACTTCCTACATCTCCAGACTTCAATCTGTGCAATTACTGTTTGTGGGAGACAGTGAAATACAGAGTGTATGTGAACAATTCGCATCCTTCCCAAGAACTGAAAGATTATATTCAAAGATATCAGTCAACATTTCAAGACAAACTCTTGTGTGAGGTCTGCTTAGAAATGGGGATAAACACTTTTAGACTCTTCTACGAAATAAGGCAAGCTGAACTGCAGGGGAAAGGCAGGATATAAAATGCCCAGTTGTGCTGAGACCAGGAATTAAAGATATGTTCTGTATAGTGGTCATATGGTCATGAAGTTATTGGCAAAGACTCATTTGTGGAAATTGTTAAAATGTGATGGGGATTTAATACTAGCATTCTGTCTTTATATAAAGGTGATAAAAATCAGTAAGTTCTGTTGTACTATATGACTCAGTATCATTAGGCAGGATTTCCAAAAGTGAATTACACTAATTTGTACACACCCCTTCATAGGCCTTACCTTATAAAACTTTCTATGCAGTCCACAGAGGCATTGTCTAGCAATACAGTATGTGGAACAGCAGGATAAAAACTGCACAGCTTTGTGAAGAATCTAGCTGCTCTAACTTGCAATATACTGCAATGCGTTTGAACTGACGTGGAACTGAACACAAGCTCCAAGTCGCAGTATAAAGAATTAGTGTAGATTCTGCAAGATAATGACAAATAAGCTTCATTAACATGTTTTTATTAGAAGGCAAATGGTCAACAAAATCATAGGAACAATTCAATTAATTATGTACATTTGAAGCTTCATCTTTGTGCAATAAACCTCCACCACTAAAAAACAAAAGACAAATTAAAGAGAAGAGAATGGTTTAGTTTATATTTGACTATGGTACACCATTCATGACTAAAAACACCTTCGCCCTTTGGCACCAGAAGTAAATGTGCTTTAATCTGCAGAATTCAATCCACTGGCATGTGCAGAATGTGACGATTCCTTGCTGTTCTCAGAAGCTTCTTCCATTCCTCTCTGTTCTGTACTTTTCCTGCCACCCTTCTCCACCAACTATTCTTCCATTCTCTCTCACCTCACCCTGCCATCTATTTCTTGGTCCACCTCTCAATCTTGTTGTTTCCAAATTCATATATAATACCCTTTTGGGAATTCTACTTTCTTCCATTCTCTGTACATGCCCAAACCAACATAATCTATTTAAACTTATTGTTTCTATTATAGTAGGTTTTTTAACACTTGCATAAATTTCTTTACTGGTTAATATCCTCCAATTTTCTTTTTCATTGTCATATACTGGGCCTAAAATTCTTCTATACACTTTCCTTTAAAAAATGTTCAATTGCTTTCTATCTCTCTTTAATCTGCAAAATGCTGGAATTTAAATTACAGGGTTTAATTTTTATGTGTACTCATAAAAAATGTATACCCCTCAGAGTTTTCTTTCATATTTACTGATGCAAAATTCAGCAGTCTGATTATAAATTAAATTACACCACAGACTGGAGTGCCAAATATTTTAATTTCATACCATATGCCGCTGGCACCCTGAAAAGCAAAGTTTTGAGCTCATTCTGCATGAACAAATTGGTGTTGCCCTTTCTCGAACACATGTGAAGCAAACATATTGTGGCTGCTTAATTCTTGAAGACTAACAGGCTGGATTTCAGCTGGCGTATGATGGCTTTTGGAGAAAATGATTATTTTTCTCTCTCTCACATCGACAGAATTAGTAGGTTCTAGGTGCATGCACTGCAGCATCCTTTGCTCTCTATGAGTCAAGTGAAAACTACAAGGGAGGACTACAGTCATCAAGCTATAAAACAGTGATGACATCGCCTAAGGCATGTGTAAACATGTCAGGGACAACATGCAGGTTGGCAGTTTATGAAGTGGCCCATACACAATTAATCAATTTGTGAAGTGTAAGTTGTATGAAAATGTCGACTAGATATGATCTGGATTGAGGTGCTGAACTAAAGTCTATCATGAGTGAGTCTTCCTTTTGAATAAGAGGTGTGATGCAAACATGTTTCAGGTTCTCTCAGGGACAATGCCATGGCTGAGATCTGACCTTATCTTTGACCATGCCTTCATCCACATTCCCTGCTTCCTTTTCAATTTTCTAGCTTTCTTTTTCTCCAAAACCAGCACTGATGACTGGTAAACATGTCAAATTTGTTTTTATTCACTATTTTCTGCATTACACCTGGTCTTTTTGGAAAAATCAAATTTTAGAAAAATGAAATTCGTAACATTTGTAGTTTGTGAAATAAGATATTGTGAGTAGATTTTTATGAATGAAAACCATGGACTAAAAATCCCCCCTCCCCCCAGAAGCTGCATGGCCTTGAAGATGGTGGGTGACTGGTAGGGTCTCCCATGTCAGAGCAGTCACAGGAGAAATGCTAGACTAAGCAGCGGCTTAACATTCTAACATAACAACACTGCCATCTTAAAATCCAACCCCACTAGGTAAACACCCTGGTCTACAGTAGCACTTGCTGTGCAAACTCATTGATAATGTCTGGGGCCCTTTAGGCAATCCATGACATTGATACATACAGTATGGTTGGAAATATGTGTTTACACTTTTCTTCCTTCTGTGCCACTGTAAACAAAATAACCCCATGAAGGTATCTCCTATTAGTTTAGGGGGCACAACACAAATGTATAATCTGGGTTATGAATACAGTGGTAGATCCAAAAAGTTTTAGTTGGATTGAGGGCCATATGTTGCACTTCATTCCTGCAGGATTCCTTCCCTAATGTTCCAAGACTGCTCTGTAGTATCTGCAGAAAATCTTCCACAGCTATAAATCTAAATGTTTGCTTTCCAAAATTTTTCTTTTGGGTGTAGTGTTCTGATCAACAAATATTTTGGTATGCCACTGAACATCTGTGAGGGAGAGGAAGAAAGAGGGAGTTTAGAATTCTATACACGTGCTTGCATATCTTCCTGATACTGGACCACACTACTGTATGAGTGTGATAACAAGCATGTCTCAAGTAACAAGGCATGCAAGCTGACAAATTGCTTCATAAAAATTTTCCTAAATCTTATTCAGGATAGAGGAGGGTGAAAAGAGGACAAACTGAAAAAACAGCATTCCTTACCACTCGCTGGACAAAAACATAATAGCTGAGGTTGGTGGGTGAGGAAAAAACCCAAACAGGGCTGCACAAGAATGACCATAATTGACCAACACATATGCTGTGTCAACAGGCAATTTACACATCTCACCACATGATGTGGTACACACGTTGCACAGAGCCAAAGGGTTAAACAAATAAAAATCAAAGTTTAAAAATTAAAATTTAATTATTTTTATGTGTCCTGTTCTGACAGTAATAATTCCTTCATTCTGGAAATAATGACAACTCAGTTTCAAGATCCCAGTTTGAGACAATGGAGTGCATCCTGTAACAGATTAACACTAAGGTTGAAGAGGCTGTATATTGTTCATCCCATCCATTACACTTCTGTTTATAGTGAAAGATAAAAGGATTACATGTCAAAAGAACAGATAAAAATAAATACAAAGAAGAAATCTAGAATTATCCCAGGATAACACACACAAGAGATTAAATACTCAGGTGATCAACAGTACCAAAGCAGAAGAATAGAATGAATTGAGTGAGATGGAAGATGACAGAACTTCAGAAAATATATGCATTTGGATGCTTGTCATTTAATGGTAGAAATCTTCATATATAGACAATTAAAATTGTAAAATGTGCATAAGTCAGGCATACTAAAAGTTTTCAGACTGTACATGCAACCTTCCCTTAGAATCATGTGTGACGGCTGTGTGATGAGTGAGAGAGGCTCAGCAGACTGTGGATCCTGGTGCTGTTTTCCATTCAGACCTAATGTGTTTTGTTGTTGATTAAGGACAATTATCCTATTTCAGGAAAGTGTGCATTGGCAATATTTTTAAATAATACCACTAATAAAATGTTGTATTTATGTAAAATTTTGTTACACAATGAGGAAAACTGCTGAGGTGCCACATCATCCCCAGAACACAAAAAACCACAACAGATCAGATTGAAAGTGAAGACCATCCTCACACTTATCTTTGGCTGTTGAGGTTTGGTGTGCCATGAGTTTGTTCCTAGAGGTCAAACAGTCAATAAAAAATCCACCTGACCATTCTACAGCATCTACCAGAAGCAATGTGAGAGAAACAATGGGAACCCTGGCAGGAACATGGCTGGGTTCTCCACAACACTGTTCTGGTGGACAAAAAAACCTCCCCTGAGGTGTCTCACAAAAAACACAACTCCAGAGGTCCCACGGATAACCTAGGGCCCTGCATTCTCTCCAGTAGAACGTTTCCTGTTTCCAAAATGGACAGTTAGTTTAGAAGGTCTTAAATTTCAATCAGCAAAGGAAATATGAGAAAAATGCTGTAGCAGCTTATACAGATTTCTTCAAAACCATATACAGAAGGCTGGGAAAAACAGAAGTGTTATCAAAATAATATTAATGCAGGGCACACTATTTTGAAGGGCATAATGTTTAATGAAATTCATCTGGTATGTACTGTTTTATTTATTCAGTCCAGGATTTTTTTAAACATGCTCCATATACCTGTATGCCACACCCAAATTCACATATGTTTACAAGGGCCCTAACTCTACAGCCCAGAAACATAAAGCAGCAAATTTTTTATTTTATTAAAACAAAAGTTCATGTTGAAAACTGGACCAATGCAGCACAAATATAGGGTCCAAAACTTAAAACAGCAGTATAAAAATAAAACAGTAAAGAAAAGAATAAAACAGTTGGGTGGAGGTGGGGTGGATGATACACAATCACAGCACCAGAGCAAGTACTAACAAATGATGCATCTCCAGTAGCTATTCCATCAGTAAACCTGCAGCTTGTACTACGAGCATTAATCTGCTAACTAGAACACCATGACAATCTTCCGAGGTCAACAAGGAAATGTCACAGTCACTTTAGTGCCACACTAGACTTACAATCTCAAAATATGGGGAAGGACATTTCACTACAGGTTTCATACCTGCTATGAGTTGTATCATCAACCAATCCTGAACTGTAAATTACAGAAACACACAAAATGTTGGCCTCATCAACATACTGCTGTCAATAAGAATATACAACAGTATTATTTTTCTTAAACAGGCACATTCATACATACATAAACGGAGCATGTTTGGTGGGAGGTCATATTCATGTGTTTCTGGTCATATACTTGCATGCATCATTTCCAAAGTAATGTAGCAGAATGCAGCGTCATCTAGTTTTGTATGGTGACTCAAGAAGGCCCTGACATCAGACCACCAGGCTTGCCTTTATGCCAGTCCCTTCCCAAACGAGGAGACACGCTTCCACAATGTTCTGGAAAGGGACGGGCTAGAAGGGAGTAGAGTGTTCAAGACATGCATAAAATGGCATATAAGGCAAGTGGACAACCAAAGAGGTGGTGCGTGTCGCAGTCAGTCACCATGCATGCATGTGCATACAGCGCAGCGAGAGTGGACAATGCAGTGAAGGGGCAATGCAAATGCGGTACTAAACAGTGCTGTGCAAGTGTTGTAGAAATGAATCTGTGAAGTACTGGGATCAAGACCTGTGTCAGTGCTGCGAGCATCAGGCGGCAACAGAACTAAGAATATTTTAGATAGTGCTATGGGCCTGGAGTACTGAATGCACAAGTGCAGGGTAACCTCTTGTGAACATTTCTTGTAATTTTTGTCATTGTTCTGTTTCAATTACTGGATCTTTTAATTATCTGAACTCTAGTGACAATAAATGCTGTTATTTGTTAAAACCTACAGACCTGTTACAATAACTTCAAGGATTGGACAAAATTTAGTACAAAAGGTCAGCAATTTTTACAGCCTGTTGTGCAGTACTATCCTCACATTTGCTTGAAATTACTGAGAGAAACCACAGAAAACTTCTGTCAAGACAGTTGGCATCCTGGCTAAGGTTTGATCTTGGCACCCTCCAAATACAGTCCAGAAATGTCACCACTTGATACACCTTCCACAGTCTTCACAGATAATTTCTGATATTCAGCACTGCCTAAATTCAATACCACTTTTACCCTCAATATAAGAGCAAGGTATCACACTATTGATGTAAATCATAAATCAGAATACATTGCAAAACAACTCACCAAATATGTCAGCCTACTGCCTTAAGCAAAAAGATACTATAGCTTGATTTTTCATAGATTTTCTCCAAAAAATATATGAAAATCTGTAAACAACAAGTCATGAAACAAAAAAAAAAAAAAATTAAACACAAATTACATACACATTAATACATGCAAATACATAAACTTATGAGAACAAAAACAAAGACAGTAGGATGTGTGTAGTTGCTTTCTTTGAAGACCTCATTTATACGCTATTTTGCAAAACGTTCTCTCTTTTGCCTTCCTCATTCACACTTTTCTCTTTGCATGAAACCGTGTGTGTGTGTGTGAGTGAATGACAACACTGAATCACATGTGACATGTGCAGAATGGCTCAAGTTTATATTGTAATCTCTCCCCACAAAGGAATCACAACAAACAGTTCACTGTAAGTGAAGCTAAAACCTTTCCTGTGCTTAACTGTTGCACCATGAAGGTATAATGAGACGTGGAGGTATAGCTATGTACACACTTAACCTTGTCAGCTGTCAGCTTCATGACCTGGCCACTTTACACCTGGGGTAGGGACTGACTGTACCCAAGAAATAAGAGGCAGGGTGGGCCCCAGAGCCAGTATGGAACCTTTGGAGCAGAGAAAATTCTTGCCACTGCTGGTAATTAAATTTTAATTTGAGAACTGTATTCTGCTAGGTTATGACACAGTGGGGTAGAGGTGATTCCTTACCAACAATTTGGGACAACCTATCGGTCCCATCTTCAAGGGTCAAGAATCCAAAAAGAAAGCCAGGAAGCCAACCAACCAGCCAACAAACCAACCAGCCAGCCAGCCAACCAACCAACACACCAACCAGCCAGCCAGCCAACCAACCAACCAACCAAACAACCAGTCAACCGAAGAGCTAACCGATGGTGGCGACTTGTGCTTGTGCAAGTCAAGTCCCTCAGTCTGTTTAGCCATTCATGCATTTTACCGCATTGCTGGGGTCAGTAAGACGCCTTAAACTGTAACTGGGATTGCACTTAAACTAACAAGTCTACTGTTGTTGTTGAAAACCTAGACGTGAACAAAATGAGGACCACTGCACTGCTCAAGATGTAAGAGGCCTTTAAGGGGGCACATATCTTTGGGTAGAAGGCTTCTTGGGATTCTAACCCAGATTGGTCTAAGGTTAGACTTGCAGTGAAAAACAGGTATTTAAGTGAAGCCACCATCCCTGCAGCAAGTGCAGGCTGTGCCCCCACATTTGTATTATACCCTGATATTCATCTCAGAACTGAGGTAAAAAGTACCCCCCCCCCCCAAAAAAAAAAAAAAAAAAACTCAGTCATGGTAGTCGAAAAGTGCCAGCTGGGCAGGATTCTTTATGTCGATATAGCCACCTTTAGTCAGGTAGTACCAACATGTCTATCAATCCCGGTATCCCTAGGGATGCTTGGTAGACCTGGGTCAACCCTCAGTCAGTGTAGGTACCTGCTGAGGTGCTAACTAAGGAATTCTCCACACCCGCTAATTTTAGAGTCAAATCTCTCAGTAAGAGACCTGATGTGATCAGCAAAGAATGGAACTCCCAAATCCTCGTGAATTTACCTGTTACCAGTGTACCAAGGTACATTGGTAGCAATGCAAAGGCACTTGTATTGAAGAACATGCAGTTTCCTGATATGGGTGCAAGTGGCAGACCTCCAGATGGGGCACGCATAGTACATCATTGGATAGATGAGTTGCTTATACAGCAGGACTCCATTCCTGATGGAACACTCCTCCTGTTCAGGACAGGACCCAACATTCTAAAGTGATCCCGTTACAGGCCTGGTGTGGCCCAAAGGGTGGGTAGAGGTATAGCTCTACTCTTCCATGACCGCAGCACTAGAAGGAGGTGAGTGGTCAGCAGCACACCCCCTCCCTGTCTCTAAGCCGATTTATTTCTCACTTAATCGGTATCAGTCAACCAGGTCAGCTGTGCATCAATAGTCACCCCTAGATAAAGGGCAGTATTGACCCAATGGATTAGCTCTCTGAAGAGCTGAACTGGTCGGGGTTTCAGAATGCACCTACCAATTTTTGTGAAGAGCATTGCGGTACTCTTCATGACACTAATAGTGATCCTCTGTTCTCTCAGCCACTGCTCTAGGTCGCTGAGATATGACTCCAGGTAGACGGCAAGCAGCGCTGGCTGGCGGGACGTGGCTATGAAAGTCGTGTCATCCACGTAGAGAGCCAACGTGACATGGTGGGATGGCAAAGGCATGTTGATATACACTGGAGAGCATGGGGGAAATTATTCCATCCTGAGCCACGCCAGCCCACATGCCACGATGAGTGGATGTGGCTAATTGGAAGAACACTTCGAATGCCTGACCATACACGTATGAAGAAATGATTTTTATAAGATACAAGGGGAAATTAAGGACTGTTAGCTTGTGGAGGAGACCATCACCTGTACAGTGTCCAGGAAAGAAATCCTGTTAGCCTCCTCTCACCAAAGTTCATGGACACCCTTTCAACAAGGTGGTCTAGTTGTACCACAATGCTGTGTTTGGGTTTGAACCCAAACTGCTCATTGTGCAGAAGCCCACACCCGCTTACTTCGCTTAGGATTCTAGTGAGTAGGATATTTGAAACACCTTGCCAATCGTGTCTAACAGACTTAAGGGTCAATAAAACAAGGACTGCAGTGGGTCCTACCTGGTTTCAGGATGGAGATCAAGTGGGTTTGTTTCTTCCATGGTGGTGGGAAGTACTGTATTCGAAGAATTGTGATAAGTACCTTGACAAGGAGGGACATGACAACTCTGTGGAAGATGCTTCACGGGCCTATTTGAAATACTGTTTGGGTCTGGTGTCTTGCCGAACTTGAGAACCCGGATGGCATCTTGAACCACCGAGGGGTTGGTTAAATCAGGCTCGCTTGCAGAAGCAAAGGTGTATGCTCATGTTGCCTCATCAACCATCTCAATGACTGACGGTTCTGACTGGTTGTTCACCGGCTGACACCAAGCCTCCACACTAGCATCCAGGGTTTTTCTCGAGGAGTTCAAAAGAGCAGTTACCCCAATGTGACCAGGGGGTTGAGGGAGTAGCAACTCTAATCAACCGTCTACTCAGCTTCCAGTGTGACTGTCCTCCAAATCAGGGCTTTCCAACAAGAAGCTCCAATTGTCATTTCTCCACTCGTTCAGCTGGTTGGTCATCGACCTCTGCAGGCAGTTGACCTAAACTTTCAGTCGGTCCCCTAGTGATTTTCTACTGCTTTCTTAGCAGGTTGTTCAGGCATATTTCATCCTGAATATGACTTGGTACTGGGGGACACAGGACATCACGTGTGATTCTTGGGAGTGGACTCTGCCAACACCTTCAAAATAGCACTGGACAGTTTCTTGACACACTTGTTGACTGCCACCTCATTCGGCAGGTTTGTGTTGGACAGAAGTCCATCCTCCAGACAGACCTGGAATTTGGCCCAGTCCATCTGAAATTGGGGTGATCCAGTAGATTGAGAAGGATGATCAGCACCATGTGTTGATCAAATAAGTAACCTCAGACCAGTGCGGAGCACGTGGTCAGATACACTGCAGTCATGGCATCATGTGTTGATCAAATAAGTGACCTCAGCCCAATGCGGAGCACGTGGTCAGATACATTTTGGTCACTAAGTTTTTGTGAATACGATGTCTAGGACATCTGGGGTGGTAGAGGAGTTGTATGGTAGCGTGGTTGGTGTGTCCGACCCATAAATCAAACAGGAATTTTCACTGGTGTAATTGCACCCAAGCCTGCCCCTTGTTATCAGCCTAGAATTCCAGTCCTTGTGCTTGGCATTAAGGTCTCCCGCCATCAGAACTGGAACACCACCACCAAGGCAGGCAAACAGGTCCAAGTCAATTTGGGGCCAGGAAGGCAAGAGGTAGACAGCCAGGATTCTCAATGGCCCGTTGGCCAGTATGACAGTTGCCTCAACATGCCTCAGACCCTTCATAGGTACAGAGTGCTACAGCATAGTACAGCTGTTCTGCCTCCCTCTGTTAACCAGTTTGCACGGTGGCCAATATAGTTTGCAAACTGACAGACTTCTCCTGGTCTGAGGTGTGTCTCATTTAAGAGACAAATGTCAACATGGTGTTGCGTGAAGAAATGATCCAGTTCCAGCTTCCTACCATGGACACCATCAGTGTTCCAGCAGGTCAACAACAAGGCTCTAATGCAGTTTGTCCATCTAAGCCGCACTGCCATATCCTGCCACGAAGAGAACAGCAGTTTTGAGGACAGCCCATGAGCCCCCTGGCCCGGAAGGGAGGGAGGGGATGGACGCGACGATTCTACAAATGAGCTCCTTACACGAGTCAAGTGGAAAAATGTCAAGAAGATCGGAGATCTCCTCGATGGGTGGGTTGGGGTGGCATCACCAGGTCTATGGGTTTCAATGACTTTGTATGCTTCACAGTTTAGTCACTTAGACTTAGTCATCAAGGCCTGTTCAGAGGCTTCCATGACATTGGGCACTGATTTTGTAGTCTTGTCAGTATTCCTGGAGCTGGTCACTTGACTCTGACCAGGCCGGAAGAGGAGTATTATCAGTTACGGAATAATCTTAACGTGGCTCCCACACAACGATGTGGTTCCGACCAGGTCCCAGGCTCGCATGCTCCGCGAAGGGCCCCACTCAATTCATCTGGCATGGCAGGATAGCTGCGTGCGCTGCTCCCCTTGCTGTGATCAACAGGCACATGCTTTGCAAGCGCTGCCTTGGCATCCTTCCACTTCACACAGCCCTGGTAGTTGGCTGTTTGATTTCCCCCACTGCTGCAGCATGTAACCTGCTGCTTTGGGGTACAGCACATCCCGGAAATGTGATACTCACCAGAAGCAACACACAGGGGACACATATCCACAGTTGCGCTGCATATGGCCAAAGTGCTGGCAGTGGATGCACTTCAAAGGGTCTTTCTGAGCGAGGTATGTCTCCACTGAGACTTGCAGGCTGCAGCATTCAGTCAGACAGCGCCCTTCGACACTTCAGGCCCCCACGCTACCAACAATATAAAGTGTGGGGTTAGGGGACAGGCTTTGTAAGCATCCTGGTCAAGGCGCCTGGAATGGAGCTGCAAGACAGCATACCCTGTGAGCGCGGCCAGGTATACATCGGACAGCCCGGTCAATCTACAGAGACCAGAACAAAGCAGCACCACCAACACATACAGCTTGGACAACCAAACAAATTGGTGGTGGTGGAACACACTTTCAACCACAACCATGTCATTAAACTCCAAGACACTCGTATCCTCTCTACTGTACCCGGCTATATGGAACAACTTATTAGGGAGGCAGTGGAGTTGGAGCTCCACCCTAACAATATTAACAGGGGGGATAGCCTGACTTTAAGTGGGTTATGAAAACCTCTCTTTCATCTCCTTAGAAATAGTAGATGGCTCCCTCAGTAGTGGTGATTAGCTCACAGCCCTTTTAAGGGCTCAAATCGCTGTCCTCCACTCCCACGCGGTAATGGCAATTCCATTCCCTAACGCCGCTCATTGGTACAGTCTATACTGGATCTGCTTACACCTCCACCCCCTTCTTCCCTCCTGGGTCAAGCAGCTTTCCTCACCTTTATCCAGTGACTGCTTTCCTTACTGTTCCTTCTCCAGTTTCCTTCTATTCCTACTTTTGGTTTGTTTCTCCACCTTTCCTCCATTTTCTTTTAATTTTTTTTACCAATTTTGTCTTCTTTTGCCTTGTTTTTCTTTGTTTTCTGTTATTTCATGTAGGTTTCCTTGTTTGTCCCTCCTATACTGTCTGATCTGTCTTTGTGAACCGCTTCATTTCAATGTAGTACTCAGTTTTACTAAAATTTCTCCCTCCCTCCTATTTAACTTTTATTCACTGGTCCACTGTTCTAGTCTTCTAATCTCCATCTTCTTTTGGCTGTTAAAGTCCGTTATTTAACACACTTGTGTTCATTTTGTGCACCGGCTTTGCACTTGGTTGTTCACCGCAGAATAGCACTAAGCTAAGACTTTTCTCCCATCCTACTGTTTTTGTTTTGTATTTATTTATCAACTACATAGTTTACTATCGTTTCTTTTTCCTTCTCTCACTTTGCTCATATAGTTATTTTCCTTCATTTTTCTTTCTTCTGCACTTGTTATAGACATTTCCACTCCCAAAACATCGCGCTTCAAAGTAGCATGGACAACTACATTTCCCTTCCTTCCTGCCACCTACATCGACCCTATTGGCTGGTTCCACACTACTGAGAACTTATCACCGTCCACACTCTTCCCTACATAAACCCTGCAGAAACCCCCCCCAGCTTTCTTGTCACATTTTTGCCCCTTGATGATGTGACCAATAAGTTGCCCCCTAATGTCGGTAAGGAATTACCACTACTTGCTCCATAATAACCCAGAAGAGTGCAGTTCTCATCTATTTTGTGGCAGAAGCCTGAAATCACGCAAATTGTAATTCCTTAGTTGGCCACTCTGTCACCAAGTCACTATACCCAGTGAGCTCTCCTGGTTCTAAGGGTTTATGTGTTTCAAAACACTGGTGCTCAAAAACAGATTACACATGCAAATAAGTCCATGCATAGGTAGTATGCTACTAAAACAAAACATGGCTGTACTGCCATAAAAACACAACTACAAATTATGCAGTTTTCATCATAAATTTGACAATTCAGCATAGAAATTCACACTAGTGATACCAACACTGAACTGGTCTTGTAACACACACTAAAAACCATATGAACTGTCTCAATTAAAATCACAAATTTGACTTGAAATGTCATAATAATTAATCATGTCACATTTTTACAACACTGTCATCCACATCTGTACCACTTATAATGGAATCTAGCAGCGATAATGCCTGTGGGCTACCTTCCATTCTTTACCACCTAGAACTCATCACTGATATGATGAACTGTGCAAGTATATCTATCCAAACAAACAGACACACAGTATAATCCAACCTTTATTTAAATACATATCTGATACCATTGTATAAATGTGACATTATTTTAACATAACTAACATTTTAATCTCCACTTCACCTCCACCTTCCAACACAAACAATGCACCTTGCATATTCTTATTCATATTCTTTATTCTTATTCCACTGATCCACGTAAGGTTATAAAGAAGAAGCAGAAATTTCTGCAGACCTGCCAATATCCTGCAGCAGCTGTAAGTGAAGATGTTCCCTTAACTTCCGCCACTCCAAGTCCTGTTTCCTCTGGAATGCTAAAGTGAGAGATGTCCTAGAGACAGCCTCTCCTGCCATGAGGCATGACTCCTTCAGTGCAGACCACTCCCCACAACCTTAAACAGGACATACAAAACAACTTCCAGTGCTGTACTGAAGGCAGTTCGTCACTTCCGTAGATGCTTAGAAGTAACCTGTTGTAATGTCTCAAACTAAAGCTTGCTTTTATTGGAAAATCAAAAAACTTTATGCCCATGAAAATGCAGCTCTAAGAGCACTTCCAATATGATACACTAGCCAAAGAAGAAATGGACTCAAAGTTTTTGAAGCAGGTTTTTACTGAATACATCCCTTCAGCAGAAAGTTGTTTACAATGAAAAAAACAAAGAAAAGAGGGGAATTCTAACCACCGATACTGTGCATCAAATCCCAATGATAAAGAACTAAAGAATGGGAAAATAAGACTGGTATTTCCACCATCAAATGTCATCTCAATGTGTCAATCTAAAGACTACAGTGCCAGTGAAACAATAAAGACACAAGGGAGGTAATGTACATATAACCTAACATTAAGATGCATTTGCATAACCATTGGTGCAGTGGAAACACAATAATGCATTTTGCATATGATGTTGAGTTACATGTCACTGTCAACTACACAGAAGTATCCAATGTTCCACAATGCTTTTGTGGTACATTTATGTCACTAGTAACAATAAAATGTGTGTAGGTCTCATGTAAAGTGCCTGATACAGCACAGAAACAAAAAGAAAAGTTTGTTTGCTCTTGGCCTTCTTCAGATTTACAATTTGGCTAAACAGATCACAGTGACCGATAAGTAGTTGCGCAGTTTCTCAGTTTTTGTAGGTGTTGCTGTAAAACATTCTATGAGATCAGACAGAATTAAGTAATAATTACGAAACAATAAGTATTAAATATCACAAGTGTCTGTGGGTGTATTCTTGTCTTAGTTATCTGACATGCAAATCACATCTTTTCTATGCTGCATTTAAGTGTAACCTGTAGCCTGTCAGGCTCTACCACATTTTTAAACATTATCTCATTAAAAGGAAAATTTTTGGAAAAAAGATGTTCAACATAAAATGTGTATTTTGATTTTCTATACAACTTTTGTCTGAAACATTTCTCATTCTAAGAAGAATTCAGCGAGATATTATCATAAACGTATGTAGGTCTTCATGTAAAGAATCTGTTACTGCTGCCGTATTTTAATGAAACATGAATTTTCTTAACAGATTTTCGAAAATGGCAGCCATGTTGTTCCATGTGGACAGACAGACAATACAAAGCCAACAGTCACTTTTAGCAATTATGTCAGTGCACCAAAAATGCTGGTGTAGACTTCTACCATCACAGAAGTCACTGATGAAAGTTGGGAAACATTAGGGAATCAGAAGAAAATAAACTTAAAAGATGTTTACTGGACAGCCCAAGCTTGGCAAAAAAGTGAATAAAAGCACTGGCATGATCATGGTGACAGTTAGCTGGAAAATAAGAAAATTTAAGATAAACCAAGAGAGGAAACAGAGGAAGAAAACTGCACATATCTTATTCCTTTACTCAAGATACTGGGCTGTGGAAGTGTGAATAATGATCTACAATAATGGATAAACCAGAGGAAGAACAACAGCTGACTGACAACAACACAGCAGATCCTGTGAGTTGTGTTTGTTGCAATGACTGCTCAGAAGACATACTAAAGCTGCAAAGAAAGCTGACAGAGTGAGTCACAGCCGGGAAGTGAATGACAGGAGATCACATTTGCTTGTGATGAACAACAAAAAGACATAACTTTTACAGATGTACTACTGTTCAGACTCTGGTGTGACCTTGCAGCAAAGAGAAGGTGGGTCAGAAACAAATACCCATTACTCATTTCTTCATATCATAACCTTTCATTCACAATTTTACATTACCATAAGTATTAATTTAGTCTGAGGTATTTTTTATGTTATGCCTTACTGTATTTCCTTCATACCTTAATACTAAAATGAGTTATATATTGATTAATATTTACCCCCATTTTTTTAATTAGTCTTGTGTATTATTCAATTATTCAGCAATTCTGATTATCTGATTGTCCTTAGTTCCCTTCAGGTTCGATAATTAAGACTCTAGTGTATATAAATTTATGGAATATACCTTCAACATAAATTCAAAAACTTATTATTCTGCTGTGAAATGTGATCATAAATTGAAGGACACCAATTGTAGTGGCTACTATGATAATGCAGCAAATAAAGTAATTTTAGTCAAAGTACTTTTCAAACATGCGATTATGTACTAGGGTGCAAATGTTTTGTACATCAGCACTTGTGCAACAGTTCGTGTTTACTCCCCAAGAAGGAACTAATATGGCAAGAAATGGAGGCATTAATCATTCACACATGCATCCATGTGTGTGTGTGTGTGTGTGTGTGTGTGTGTGTTTGTGTGTGCGCGTGCATGCTAGATGTAGGTCAGTGGTCTACATCACGCTTAGGCTGC
>Ga0136643_10002637_pt1 | contig 23510 bp, 23 predicted proteins | sample TergutLab28metaG_FD_96883 | JGI IMG/M metagenome (GOLD analysis project Ga0136643, IMG submission 96883) | Labiotermes labralis P1 segment gut microbial communities from Petit-Saut dam, French Guiana - Lab288 P1 (version 3) (version 3) | ecosystem: Host-associated > Arthropoda: Insects >... | reverse complement strand
CAAAGAAAACTAGAACGACAACTGGAAAAACTAGAAGTTCAATTAGATCAGATGGAAGAAAAAATTCAGGAACAGTTGAATCTCATGCAAGAAAATTCTGATGATTTTGAAAAACTTGCAGTTTGGCAAGAAGAAATAAACAGCTGGAATCAAGAAAAAGAAGAAATTGAAGCAGAGTTATTAGAAGTTATGGAGAAATTGGAAGCGTAAGAATTCATAAAGGTGGATTATTCATTGATAATGAGGATAGTTTTGTTATAATAACTTTACCACTATTAACTTCAGCCTTCAACTGAACGTTAAACAAAAAATCACAACTTGTTGATATTTTGCGTGCATTGGAATTTTACAGTAGAATTTCCAAAATCAAAATAGAAAGAGATGGTGAATTAATAATGGTAGATAACTCTAAAACACGAGTAGTCGTAGGAATGTCAGGTGGAGTAGATTCTTCAGTCGTTGCTCTCATGCTTAAAGAGCAAGGTTATGACGTCGTCGGTGTATTCATGAAAAACTGGGATGATACAGATGAGTTCGGTGTCTGTACAGCAACAGAAGATTACAAGGATGTAGCAGCAGTCGCTGACAAGATTGGTATTCCGTACTATTCCGTAAATTTTGAGAAAGAATATTGGGATAGGGTTTTTGAGTATTTCCTTGCAGAATACCGTGCGGGGCGTACACCTAATCCTGATGTCATGTGCAATAAGGAAATAAAATTCAAAGCATTCTTAGACTATGCGATGGACTTAGGAGCAGACTATGTCGCAACAGGTCATTATGCTCGTATATCACGAGATAAAGATGGCACAGTGCATATGCTCCGTGGTGTAGATAATAATAAAGACCAAACCTATTTTCTCAGTCAACTTTCACAAGAACAATTAGCAAAGACAATGTTTCCTTTGGGGCATTTAGAAAAGCCTGAAGTTCGTCGGATGGCTGAAGAAGCAAAGTTAGCAACAGCTAAGAAAAAAGATTCCACAGGGATTTGTTTCATTGGAGAAAAGAATTTCAAGGAATTTTTGAGTAATTACCTTCCCGCTCAAAAAGGTTCCATGAGGACACTTGAAGGTAAAGATATGGGTACTCACGCAGGACTCATGTACTATACGATTGGACAACGTGGAGGACTCGGAATTGGTGGGCAAAAGGGACATGATGACTCTGAACCATGGTTCGTCGTTGGAAAAGACTTGAAGACCAATACACTTTATGTAGGTCAAGGTTTCCATCATGAACATCTCTATTCAACAAGTTTGACAGCTGATCAGGTATCATTTACTCGAAAAATGCCTGAGGAATTTGAGCTTAAATGTACAGCAAAATTCCGCTACCGTCAAGAAGACAATGGTGTAACCATTAAGGTAAAAGGAGATAGGGTTGAAGTAATCTTTGAACAGCCTATACGTGCCATTACTCCCGGGCAAGCCGTTGTTTTCTATGATGGCGAAGAATGTCTAGGTGGTGCTATGATCGAACACGCTTATAAGGATAATCAAATGATGCAATACCAATAGAAAAATAAACGAGCGAGCTATCCTGCTTGCTTTTTTGTATTTCATTTTCTTCAATAGAATAATTTTATTATAATTATTTTATAATAAAAATCTAATATTAAGGAAAATAAATATGGAATTAAGACTAGATAGAATCATGTTTATGCTGACTATATTTGCCCTATATGAACTTGGAGAAATGTTCCCAATCACTATTCCTTCAAGTAGTCATACTAAACAAGAAGAAGTACATATGATCAAAAATTCGGAAGAAATAATAAAGGGAAATTTTTCAGCTCTTGGGGGTCAGTGGGTCAATAAATCAGAGAATTTGAGAGCATTTATTTCTGAGAATGAAATTTATTTTGATGGAAAAAAATATGCTTTAGAAAAAGGAGAAGCGATGAAAGAAAATACAGTACGCATCAACATGGTTTCATATACAGGAGTAAATGATCCTACACCACTCAAGTATTATCCTAAAGGCAGTATTATTCCTGTAAAGCAATCAGATGGGACAATCCTCACAGATGAATATGCAGATCCAACCGATACTAGTAAGGATAGGATCGTCCTTGCCAATATTTCTCTGACAAGTGATGAATTGGAAAAGGCAACTTTATATGCAAAAGATAAGTAAATTAAAAATTTAATAGGTTAAAACTAGCATTTCCAAAGTTGTTGTGTTATACTTTTATTAAGACTGATTTATAGTCAAATGGATAAAAAAGGGAATATTTTACAGATGAATGAATTTGAAACATTGTTAAACAGCGTTGAAGACGTGAAAGTACGTGATGTCGTTAAGGGTGAAATCCTTACAGTTGAAAATGACCAAGCCACAGTTGCTATTGTTGGTACTGGTGTTGAAGGGGTTTTGCCACTTCGTGAAATCACAAATGAACGTGAAGCTGATATTAATGAATTTGTAAAAGTGGGCGACATTCTTGATTTGCTTGTAATCAAACGTATTGTAGGTAAAGATTCAGAAGGAGCAAATGTATATCTTCTTTCACTAAAACGTCTTGCAGCAGATAAAGCTTGGACAGAAGTTGATGTCAAAGAAGGCGATATTATTACAGTAAAAGTGACCCGTGATGTCAAAGGTGGATTGTCTGTAGAATATAATGGATTACGAGGATTTATCCCTGCATCAATGATTGACACTTATTTTGTTAAAGATACAAAGAAATTTGTCGGTCAAGATATTGAAGCTAAAGTTATCGAAATCGATGCAACTGAAAAACGTTTCATTTTGAATCGTCGTGAAGTGGTAGAATCTGAAGCCATTGAAGCACGTAAAGAAGCTTTTGCTTCAATCAATGAAGGCGATGTTGTTGAAGGGACAGTTTCTCGAGTAACTAACTTTGGAGCTTTTGTAGATTTAGGTGGAGTTGATGGATTGGTTCATGTTTCTGAATTAGGACATGGTCATATCACTAAACCTTCTGAAGTTGTAAAACCTGGGGACACTATTAATGTTAAGATTTTGAAACTTGATGAAGAAACAGGACGTCTCTCTCTATCACTTAAAGCAACACAACCTGGTCCTTGGGATGAAGTAGCTGAAAAAGCACCTGCAGGATCTGAAATTGAAGGAACAATCAAACGTTTAACAGATTTTGGAGCTTTCGTTGAAATCTTACCGGGTGTTGAAGGATTAGTTCATGTTTCTCAAATCTCTTGGGAACGTGTTGAAAACCCTAAGGATGTGTTAAAAGCTGGTCAAACAGTTAAAGTTAAAGTGCTCGAAGTAAAACCTGACGAACAACGCATCAGTCTTTCTATTAAAGCATTGCAAGAAGCACCAGAACGCCCAGCACGTCAAAATAATGATGGAGAAAAACGTGACCGTAAACCACGTGCTCCACGCCAACAAAAAGAATCAGTTAAACTTCCTGAAACTCAAGAAGGATTCTCTCTTGGAGACATCCTTGGAGATGGATTCAACATTGATGAATTATAATATTTAAAGATGCCAATGGCATCTTTTTTTCTTGCATAAATATCATGAGAAGTATGATAAAATATAGTCTATATATTATTTATAGTAAGGAATAGATATGTCCAAAAGCAAAGAAAAATCTAAAAAAAATCAAAAAGCAAATGTGAAATTTGCCAAAATCTATAATCGTACACCAATTTGGTTGGCTAATGTATTATTATTAGCAGCGATTTGGTCACTTATTGTGAGTGTTGTAGGTTGGTTTTCTCCTCCTATTGAGAGTGTCATTTCAACAGGGTTGGCATTAATTGGATTGCCTAATGAAATTTCTCTTTTTAATGCCATCGTCTTATTTATCTTATCAAGTGCAATTCGGCATCGACGTCGTGTGGCTTTATGGATTGAAATGATTTATTTCCAATTGGCTTATGTGCTTATTGCAGGACTTTCTCTTATGTCCTACATTACAGGATTGATTTCTAAGCATGATCTTAACAGCATGGGAATCACACTTTCTGACTTAATCTGGGTCTCTCTTGGGGTCTTGTTCTCATTGCTCTTGATTATTTATTTGATTCTTTCTCGTCGTGCTTTCACAGCTCGTTTAGAATTAAAAACCTTTGGGCGTTCTGCACTTATTGTATCAGGGGCATTCATTACTTCTATAGTGGTTGGATTCGTTATTTCATTTACTTTATATCGCCATTCAGATTCTATTCTTACGCATATTATACGAGTAGCTCGAGAGTCACTGAGTGATTTCAAATATCTGGTCCCTTTTGGTCAATATTTATTTGATTTTAATACAGGTGCAGGGTTCTGGGTATATGTTACCATTGAAATTATTATGGTTATTGGATTCTTTCTTGCCTTCTTATACTTTGTTCGGTCCAATCAGCCTAATTTCTTGTCTACTTCTGAAGATAAGATTAAACTCAGAGAGTTATTGATGAAAGAAGAACGCAAAGATTCGTTGGATTATTTTGCGACAAGACGTGATAAGTTAGTCATCTTTTCATCTAATGGAAAAGCAGCTATAGCTTATAACCTTTTTGGCTCAGTGCTTCTTGCTAGTGGAGATCCTATTGGAGAGAAAAAAGCATGGAAGGATGCAGGACAGCGGTTTTTAGAGCTTGCACGTTTAAATGGCTGGACGCCAGCTATTGTCGCTGTTTCGTCAGATGGATTAGAATTTTATAAAAAATTAGGATTATCTCATGCGACTTTTGGAGATGAAGCAGTGGTTAAAGTCAAAGGTTTTTCTTTGGAGAACTCAGGTCTTCATGAAGTTGCCAAAGTGGTACGAAAGGTTGAACGTGAGAACTATCATGTCTCTATTCGCCGTCAATCAGAAATTCCAGAAGAAGAATTAAAGCAATTAACTATTTATACTGAAGAATGGCGTAATGATGGCCCTGAACGTGGATTTTCAATGGCAACCAGCCGCTTTGGAGATGCCACTGATCGACAAATGATTATTGTGACAGCCTTTGATAATGAAGGTCAAGCACAAGGAATTTTGTCATTCGTTCCTGCAGGGGAGACAGCAATCTCATTAGATACAATGCGACGCAATCCTGATTCTGCTAATGGTGTAACCACATTTATGATTGCTCAGTTAATAGAAGAATGTAAAAACTTGGGAATTGCAGAAGTCTCACTAAATTTTGCAGTATTACGCAGTGTATTCGCAAAAGGAGAACAGGCACAGGCCAATTCTTTTGAACGTTCTGCAAGGCGTATATTACTCTTCTTTTCAAGATGGTATCAGCTAGAATCTTTATATCAGTCTAATGATATTTATCTCCCTGAATGGCGACCAAGATATTTGGCTTATGATCGAGGAGCATCTACGATTGAAATTTTGATTGCTATAGGACGTGCTGAAGGGTTTGTTACATTGGACTTGGTTTCACGTGTGAAGGACTTCTTTATTCGCACAACATCCCCTGAACAGAAAAAATGGTGGCTTGACAAATCATTTATAGATAAAGTCCATGCAGATGAAGATAAATATAGTCAAGAAAAAGCAGGAGAGTGGCTGTCTGATTACCCTAAAGAACGGATAGAAAAGCTCGAAGAACTGAAAGAATTAAATATCCCCCCACATCCGACTGAAAAAATTGAAAGTACACCACTTGAAAACATTATCAATCATTATCAATATCAAGAAGAAATTGAAGATGAACAAAACTATATTTTAGTTGGTCGGGTAGATAGTATTCGTGGGAAAGGGGCTTTATGCTTTGCTGACTTACGCCAAGGTCAAGACAAAATTCAACTGATGCTCAAACGTGACTTGATTAATGATGAGGCAAAGGAACGTCAGCGTCCAGAAGATTTCCCCGCTTGGAAAAAATTGGTTAATCAAGGCGATATGATTTCTGTAGAGGGAAGCATCATGCGTACCCAAACAGGAGAGTTGAGCGTACGGGTGAAATCATGGCAGATTATATCTAAAGCGATTAAGACAACAGAAGAAACAGTTGCTGATTATAAAAAAATGAAACGATATGCTCAAGTATTGGCATCTGTTCGTCAAAGTTTCAGTGAAAAGGGCTATCTAGAAGTGGATGGCTATGCTCCATTATTGTCTGCACTTGTAGAAGGTTTTGATAAAGGTTTTGAAATTGAAAAGCAGATACATGAGGGGAAGACAACACTATTAGTTAAATCTTTCTCAGTGTTTACAGACTATATAGTTCAGATGGATTTGATGAAAAATTTCATCAGTAAAATGAGTCGCACTATTTATGAAAATAAATTTGACACTGAAAATTGGCTAACTCAAACTTTCTATGAAGCGATGAGTAAATTATCTAAAGTTCAAATCGATGGGCAAACCAGTCTTGAAGAACTAAGAGATATTTATAATGACATGAAATTACCATTCTCTCTCAATGCTAAGAAAGGACAGCTTTTAAGAGATCTCTATCTTTATCTCATTAAACAAGAAAAAGAAGATTCTATCTTCTATACACAGTTCCCGCTTTTATTAGCTCCTACAGCTAAATCTTTAGATTCTGAATTTGCTGAAAATTGGGAATTGACAATTTCTGGAAGAGTGGTAGCAACAGGTTCCACAGCCTTAACAAATCCCATAGAGCTACAAACACGAGCAAGCGGCGTGATAACATCAGATAAAGAAGAACTCATATCTGCCATTGAACAAGGTGTTCTTCCCTATGGTCGTCTAATGATTGACTTGACTGCACTCATGAAATCCTTTGATGAAATTTTAGCAGATTCTGAAGAGCTAAGGGAGAAAATGGATGAATAGATTATATTCAAAATCAACATTGGTTGTTCTATCCGTTCTCTCAGCTTCTTTTTACAATGCTTGGCTCTTGGGTTATTGGTTAAATCCTGCAATAATGCACAATCAGCTTTTAAGTAGTTTGCAAGCAGAACAGCAACCCTACTCTGATGTATTTATAGGAGCAGATATTGTTGGGGGAGCAGTTGTTATTTTATTAACGATTGGTCTATTTTTGAATGAAAAAAGTGTGAGGGCATCAAAAGCCTCACATTTTTCATCTTCTCTCAAATTAAGAAATATGACTATTTCTGGTTTATTTGGATTTGGTATTTCTACAATCATTGCTGCGTTAACTAGCGATAATTGGAAAGAAAATTCAAATATGCTCCATAGTCCTTTAGAGTTTTTGCATGGTTTTTTCTCCACATTTGCCCTTTTAATTTTATGTTTGAGCATGGTTGCAAGCTTTATTTTATTTGAAGAATGGCTTACTAGAAGTTTAGTTAGTTTATACTTTCTTTCACTATTACTTTCTATTTATATATTTGGTCGTGTATTATCTTCGATGGGGCAAAAAATAAACACCATTATCATTGGTGTTTGGATTATTTCAGTAACTGTGTCCATGATTCACGAGTATGCCGAAACTCATCAAGAGGAGATCTAACTTCTCGTAAAGGAATGAGCTTCAAAAGGACAAATGCAATAATGAATCCTGTAATACTTGCAAAGAAATGGCCTAAATTCCATATAGAACGACCTACAACGAAGGGACCGATAATAAACGCCAAGAAGGATAAAATCCCAAAAACTAACCACCAGCGTCGCATAAGCAGGATAGCTGCTGAACAGCAGGCAACCAAGACATAAGAAACCCCTACATCAGTGGTATTTGCTAAACTAGCAGGAGCATGTCCGTTGTTAATTGCCCATACCTCAACAGCAATCATCAAAAGAGAACCGAGCACATGACCTGAAATTCCAATGAGGATGAGCCGAGGTGTACCGTATTTTCTCTCTGCCCAAGCCACAAAAGTAATAAAAAGTAAAATATAGATGACAAGTCCTGCAGCTTGATCTGCCACCCAAAAAGCACTGTTAAAGAGAACAGAGATAGGTTGTTGATCCATTTTAGTGATGTTAGTTGAATTTGCCCGGGTGATGATGCTGATTAAGCGAGTAGATGTCGTCTTTTGAATAATGGCAAGGACTGTGAATATAGCTGTATAAACAAAAGTTGCTGGGGCAGAGTATGCCCAAGCATGGATAAATTTTGTATAAGGTGTGAGTTTATTTACCCATTGTCTTGCTCTTTTCCAATAATGTGCTAAAAACTTAAGAAAATACCATAAGCAACAAATGATTGAAAGAATAATAATAAATACCATGAATGCTCCTGTTCTGAATATCTCAGTCTTGAATATGTTATAATTAACAATATTATACCATGCTAAGATAGGATAGACAAGAAGAATATGCCTGAAATAAGCATTATTATCCCCGTTTATAATACAGAAAAATTTTTGGTTGATTGTTTAAATTCTGTGCTTGCACAGACTTTTTCTGATTTTGAAGTCTTACTTATTAATGATGGTTCAACAGATGAATCCTTAGAAATTTGTCAATCATATACCAAGAAGGACGAACGCCTAAAGATTTTCAGTCAAGAAAATCAAGGGCAAGGGACAGCACGCAATCGAGGATTAGATGAAGCACAGGGAAATTATATTACATTTATCGATAGTGATGATTTTGTGAAGCCTGACTATCTTCAAGTGCTTTATGATGCCTTGATGAAAAATCAAGCAGATTTATCTTCATGTATGATGGGTTCATACAGTAAGAAAAAAGGAATTTCACAGGGAATAGAAAGTCGAGAAATTCAAGTTTTTGAAGGAAATAAAAATCTTGTTCATACTTATCTATCAGAAGAACCTTTTCATTTTGGCCCTGTTACAAAACTCTTTCGCAAGGAAACGCTGACAGATATTCGTTTCACAGAGGGTGTGATTTATGAAGACTATTTTTTTAATTTTCAATACTTTACTAAGATTGAAAAAGCTGTATCTGTAGACTATGCAGGATATTATTATGTTAAAAATGACAAGAGTACTGTACAAAAATCCTATGATTCTAAACAGTTAGACAATATCAGTGAGCAGCACAAGGTCTTAGAGAGAGTCGCAAAGGATTACCCAGAGAGTATGCCTTTGGCTAATTATAACTTGGCTTGGGGATATTATTGGCTATTTTCAAAGCTATTTCAATCGATGAAAATCAATGGAAAAACCAGCAAAATTTATTTCAAAGCACTGGTAAAGCAATATAAGGCTGACAAAAAGTATATCAAGCAAGCCCTCCCACTTAAACACAAGCGTGCAAGAATGACCCTGAAAGCTTTAACCATAGCTCCGAATCTTGTCTATCTGGCTTATAAATTGAAAGGATAATCTCATGAATATCAATGTATCAGTCATTATCCCCGTTTATAATGCAGAAAAATATTTGCGTGAATGCCTGAAATCACTCCTCAATCAGACATTATCAGATATAGAAATCATTCTTTCAAATGATGGTTCAACAGATGGATCTATCCCATCCATTCAGGATTTAATTGATTCCAATGCTCATATAAAATTATTGGAGAATATCAATCAAGGAGCTGCCATTGCTCGGAATAAAGGATTAGAAATCGCTCAGGGGAAATATATTTCCTTTGTAGATGCAGATGACATTGTCAAGCCAGATTTTCTTAAAGAGCTTTTTCAAGCTTGTGAGAAAGATGATTTAGACTTAGTTTGTGGTTCATTTGAAGCCATTCATGGAGATGGACGACAAAATCTCATGCCACGTAATAAAGAAGTATTAGAGCTTGGAGTGAGCAATGGAGCAGAGCTTTTCAAGCTTCAGATTCTGCTTCATAATTACATTCCTATGATATGGGCATATCTCTATCGTAGAGAATTCTTACTTGAAAATAACCTCTATCTGACTCGCAACACAATTCATGAAGATGAAGAATTTTCTCCTCGTGTATGGGTATTAGCCAAAAAAGCACGAGTCATTGAGAATTATAATTATATCTATTATCGCAATCATGAAAATTCGATCATTGAGAGCAGGAGCAATGCTTCAATAGCTGATTTAGAAAACTCTTTACAAGGTTTTCTTGAATTTCAAGAAAATTTAGAATTTTATCAAAAACAGGCGTTTGCCTATGGTATGCTCTATCTCTTGGATCATTATGTTTACTATAGCCGTATGACGAAGCAAATTAACAAAAAATTGATAAAAAATGTATGGAGCGTTTTAATCGCTAACAAGGTATTAACAGGGCGTCAAAAGTTCAAATACAGACTTATTATGCTCAATACAAATCTATACTATCTCTTACAAAAATATGAAAGGTAAGCTCATGAAGATTATTCTTGTAGATATTGACGGACGTTTAGGTAATCAGATGTTTCAGTATGCTTATGCCAAGAAATTGGCAAAACAATACTCTAATAGTCGTCTTCTTTTCAATTTTTATCGCTTGTCCTTGTATAAGCAGATGAATCCAACAGAATCGGGTTGGGAAGATCATCTTAAAGATTTCCAAACTCAATACGATGTGTCGGAACAGACACTTGCAGAGTTTCTTAAGGAAAATTTGAGCAAATCGCAATATTTCCTTCTACGTTACCATAATCGCTGGGTGCATCATCTCAGATGGATGAAAGAGCATACCTATTCGACCTATGAGAAATTGCCATGGCTCTTGAAAAAACACGCAGATTTTCTATATAGAAAAGGATTGCTCATCTTCCCCGGAAAGACAAAGAAGAAAATAGTTGAACTCCAATCTGAACATCTGCTTTTACATTCTTATTTTGAAGATTCGGATTTCTATCAATCTATGCGGGAGGAACTTTATGCAGATTTCACCCCTAAAGAAGAGTTGCTGGAGCAAAATGTTGAATTTTATAAAAAAATACAAGACAGGCAATCAGTGTGTATCACAATTCGTCGTGGGGATTATCTGACTGAAGAAAATCAAGCAAATTTCTTTCAATGTGATGAATCTTACTTTGTCAGAGGAATTGAAATCATCAAAGAAAAAGTTCAAAATCCTGTTTTCTTTCTCTTTTCAGATGATTTGGACTATGCTCAAGAGTTTGCAGAAAAGCACTTATCTACTGCTGAATTCTATGTAGAGAAAGCCAATAATCCATTATGGGAGAAGGTACGGTTAATGAGAGAGTGTAAGCATTTCATTATCTCAAATTCCACATTTTCATGGTGGGCACAATTTTTATCCTCTCACACAGATAAAATTGTCGTGGGACCAAAAACGTGGTACCCTGAACATTCCATCAATAAAAACAACAGCTTAGTGCAGGATGAGTGGATTAAGTTATAAAAGATAGAGAGTTATAGAAAGGAGAATGATGAGAACAGCAAATTCACTGCGTAATATGTCAACAGCTGCTGTGCAGATCTTAATCACCATTGTCTTGCGTTTCGTGGCACAGTCCTATTTCGTGCATATTCTTGGACTTAAATATCAAGGACTCAATGGACTCTTTTCGAGTATCATTGGAATGCTTGGAATGGCTGAATTAGGGCTTGGAACAGCTATACTTTTTAATATGTATGGCTTTATTGCCAAGAAAGACACGGACACCATTCAGGCTTTACTTCGTTTTTATAAGTGGTGTTACCGATTTGTCGCTTTAATTGTTGCTGTATTTGGACTGATTCTCCTGCCTTTTCTTCCGATGATGGTAGATATGTCCTCCATCAGCGAGAATGTTTATATTATTTACCTGCTCTTTCTGATTGATGCGGTGGTGTCCTATCTCTTTATTTACAAACAGTCTATTCTTATTGCACATCAAAAGACGCATGTCATTACAATGGCTGATTTGGCTTATAATATCGTTTATAATCTAGGACAGATTGCATTATTGATTTTGACGCATAACTTTACTTTAATTTTGATGATAGTTATCGTTCTTCAAGTCATGAAAAATATATGGATAAACGCTATCGCAGATAAACGCTATCCCTACATCAAAGAAAAGAAAGTCAGTAAACTCAAGGCTTCCATTGCTCATAATTTCTTTAAGCAGATGAGAGGGCAGGTTTTCCATATATTTGGTGGATTTGTAGTTTTTGGGACAGATAGTCTGGTCATCTCTTCATTCCTTGGATTAAAGGTTATGGGATTGTACAGTAACTATCTTTTGATTACAAATACTTTGAATAATTTCTTCCTACAAATTGTGGGGGCAGTAACGCCTAGTGTGGGAGATTTACTGACAGAACATAACGACGATGAGAGTTTTGCTGTTCATAAGAAGCTATCATTCGTTTGTTTTTGGCTTTATTCTTTTGCGTCGGTTTCTATCTTTGTTATTATGCAACCTTTTATCAACTTGTGGTTAGGAGAAGGCTTTCTCTTGCCTACGACGGTACTCTTTGTTATTGCATTGAATTTCTATGTGCAGGGAATGCGTAGTCCTATGACTGTCTTTCAGCAGGCAGCGGGAATATTCTATGAAAATCGTTTTGTTCCTCTTATGGAAGCTGCGGTCAATCTAGTGGCAACCTTACTCTTCGTCCAATGGTTCGGCTTGGCAGGAGTACTTATGGGGACTGTCTTATGTACCATGGTCTTATATGGATATAGCTTCCCCAAATATACCTTTGTACCTATATTCAAGCGTGAGGTATCTGTCTATGTGAAAGAGCAAGTCAGCTATCTCTTATCCTTTGCTCTTGTTTTCGCATTTACTGCAGGGTTAGCACATTTTGTTCATGTCAACAATGTTTGGGGAGAGTTCATTCTTTCAGTAGTTTTATGCCTCTTTATCCCCAATCTTATCTGTTATTTCTTATTCAGAAAGACGGAGGAATTTGCCTACTTCAAGAATTTATTCCTAGGGTTGATATTTAGAAAACAGAAGAATTCATGAAAATAAGTTAAAATAGAGATAAGATATGAGCTATTTTAAGCTCAATATATATAAAGTTCAAAGGAAAACTATATGATTATTACGAGAGCACCTTTTCGAGTGTCTTTTGCAGGTGGTGGAAGTGACCTGCCCTCTTTTTATGAGAAACATGGAGGATGTGTCCTATCGACAACCATTGATAAATATGTCTATCTGTCTGTTCATCCCTCTTTCCATGCCAATGAAACAATTCTGCGATATAAACAAAGTGAAGTGGTCGAAGACATAGAAGAAATCAGTCATGAAATTGTCCGTGCGTGCCTCAAAAAAGGAGATTTCAAAGGCATTGAGATTCATTCTGACGCAGATATACCAGCAGGTAAAGGTCTAGGTTCGTCATCGGCATTTACAGTAGCCCTGCTCACTGCCCTCCATAGTCAGAAACAAGAAGAATTCAATAAAGAAAGTCTTGCACAGGAGGCTTGTCAGATAGAACTTTCTCAACTGGATAAACCCATAGGAAAACAAGACCAATATGCCTCAGCCTATGGTGGACTTAATTTCTATCGTTTTCAAAAAGATGGAACGGTAACAGTAGAAGAAGTGAAGATGTCTGATAGAGACAAGGCAAAACTTGAAAATAATCTCCTCATGTTCCATATTGGAAATGTACATGATGCGGCAGAAATTCTAGCAGAGCAATCACAGAATAATGCCCAAGCAGACAAAGAACAAAGTCTGAACAAGATGTGCCGATTGGCAGAAGAGTTGAAAGTTCAGCTTGAAGCAGGCAATGTAGACGCTATGGGAGAGATTTTGCATGAGAACTGGCTACTCAAACGTACCTTGGCATCAGGAGTTTCCAACCCTGAGATAGACAGTTTTTATGAGAAAGCCATGACAGCTGGAGCATCTGGAGGTAAACTCCTTGGAGCAGGTGGAGCAGGGTTCTTACTCTTCTATGTTCAACCTGAACAACAAGAGGCAGTTAGACAAGCGTTAGAGCTCGATGAAATAAAATTTGCATACGACAAAGAAGGGGCTAAGATTATATATAGCACAGAAGGATAAAAAAATGAATTTTACAAATGATATTGAAACATACTACAAGGAACTCAAGGCGACCATTGATAAATTTGATGTGACTGAATTAGATAAAGTCATGAATGTACTCTACGACGCTTATGAGAATGAAGCGACCATCTATACCTGTGGGAATGGAGGCTCTGCTAGTACAGCCTCGCATATGATGAATGACTTCAACAAAGGGATTTCTTATGATTTAGAGAAGAAATGGCATATCACCTGTCTCAATGATAACATCGCAACAATCATGGCTATTGCCAATGATGACAGCTATGATAAAGTTTTCTCCAAACAACTGGAAGGAAACATCAAAAAAGGTGATGTTTTACTTGCTATTTCAGGGAGCGGAAATTCTGCTAACATCATTGAAGCTGTTAATGAAGCTAAGAAAGCAGGGGCAACGGTCATTGGTATGACGGGTTATACAGGTGGAAAGCTCTATGAAATGAGCCATGTACATATGCACGTAGATATTAATGATATGCAGATTACAGAAGACTTGCACCTGACTTTCAATCACATGATGATGCGTATTTTCAGTCGCTTACAGAATAAATAAGATGAGAAAAGCGTTATTTTTAGACCGTGATGGTACCCTTAATTCATTTGTTTTAGGGGAATATATTACTCATCCTGATGAGATTGAACTTTTGGATGGAGCAGTAGAGGCTATCCAATTCGCTCATGAGTGGGGTTATCTGATCATTGTGGTGACTAATCAAGGAGGAGCCATTGCTAAGGCAGGAGCTTCTACTGAGCAAATTGAAGCCATCAATCAACGATTAGTAGAATTATTAGCTGGACAAGGAGCACTTATCGATTCGGTCAAGTATTGCCCTCATTATCCACCTGAAAAATGCACGTGTCGCAAGCCTGAATCAGGATTATTAGAGCAAGCGATTGCTGAATTTGACATTAATCGTGAACAATCTTATATGGTCGGGGATTTTGATTCAGACATTCAGGCAGGAAAATCTGCAGGAGTGAAGACGATAAAAATCGGGAATCAAGAAGCTGTCGAAGCTGATCATTATGTGTCAAATATCAGAGAAATCATACCCATATTGAAGAAAGGAGAATAGTTATGCCCAAAATTTCAGTTATTATCCCTGTTTATAACGTTGAGGACTTATTATCACGTTGTCTTGATTCTATTGTTAATCAGACATTTACTGATTTTGAACTCATTCTCATTGATGATGGTTCTAAGGACCACTCAGGACAAATTTGTGATGGCTATGCGATGAAGGATAGTCGTGTCATTGTCAAACATATTCCTAATGGGGGGCAGTCCGCTGCCCGCAATCTTGGGATTGATCTGGCGAAAGGTGAATTTATTACCTTTATTGATTCTGATGATTTTGCTACTTTAGAATATTTAGAGAAATTATATGGCATGGTAGAAGAACACCAAGTAGATGTGGCATCATGTAGCTATATTTCCTATTCTGAAGCTCGTCATGAGCAGGTCAAAAAGGCAGAAGAAGTTAAAAACACGATGAAAGTTCATGTTTTTGACAACAATCACGACATCATGAAAGATTTTTTGGAAAAAGAATTTAAAGATAATCGTAATTTTCCTTGGGAAGCCTATGCTAATCTCTACAAGGCAGAATTACTTGATGGTATTCGCTTTGAAGTGGGGCGTGAATTTGAAGATAACTTTTTCAACTATCAATACTTTGTCCGTGTAAAAAAAGCCGCTGCTATTGAATATATCGGTTATTACTATTATGTCAATCCAAAGAGCAAGACTCGCATTCCCTTCTATGTAGAACAGTTTGATTTGATTCAACAGGAGCGACTCATTGTAGAAGGTGTGAAAAAGGACTATCCTGATTTACTTAACTATGAGTCCAATAATCTGGCACTCAAATATTGTTGGCTTTATGGGAAAATTTTCGGAGATATTGAACTGAAAAATCTCAAGGCAAGTCGCCCACACATCAAGAATATCAAGAAACTCTACAATGAAGATAAAATCTATTTTGGCAATTTAGACATTGGAAAGAAATGGCAATTTTTTCTGACGGTTGCAGGACGATTCCCATGGGTAACTGGGATTGCGAATAGACTTTATCGCATGGTCAAAGGAGAATAAAATGAAAAAAGCACTTAATGTCAGCTATATTGCAGGCTTAATCCTACTTGGACTTATAATAGGTCTGGTTTTTGTACTTATCTACACTGTAACAGGCTTCACTAATCTTGAATCTATTCCAAACTCATTATTCGATATATTGTCAAAAATTTATTTCCCTTACTTGGTTCAAGTTTTTGCTGTGTCAGCTGTATTTATGCTCATGCTTGACTTCATTATCGTTCTCATCATCAAAAGATGGAGAAAAGTACGTGACATCAAAGTGAGAAAAGAAAAAGGTGGGCCTATAATGCGTTATTGGCACAATTATCGTACCATTCACATTACATTTATCCTTATTTCACTCTTTCTAACCATTTCTATATCTGCACCTGTCACTATCATGAGTGCATTTACAGCCATTATTTCCATTTCTGTATTGGTGTCCAATACTTTAGAGAAAATGTCTCGTAAGGATTTAGAGAACAGAAGAAGCAATAATGAAGAACAATCTAACATAGAAGATAAATAAACTGCTTTGAGCAGTTTTTTTGTGGTAAAATTAATTCATGAACAATACGATAAAATCAAAACTGGAACTCTTGCCTGATAGTCCCGGTTGCTACCTACATAAGGATAAGCATGGCACTATCATCTATGTGGGGAAGGCAAAAAATCTGAAGAATCGAGTGCGTTCTTATTTTCGTGGTTCACACGACACTAAGACGGAGCTTCTAGTTTCTGAGATAGAGGACTTTGAATTCATCATTACAGAGTCCAATATAGAGGCTTTGGTGCTGGAAATTAACCTTATTCAGAAGAATAAACCACGCTTCAATATCATGCTCAAGGATGACAAATATTATCCGTTCATCAAAATTACCAATGAGAAATATCCACAGTTGGTTACCGTTCGCCGTGTGAAGAAAGATGGAGCCATGTACTTTGGCCCCTATCCTGATGCCAAAGCAGCAAATGAAATCAAGCAGTTACTTGAGCGTATTTTCCCCATGCGTAAGTGTGGACTCAATGAAAAGAAAGTTTGTTTTTATTATCATATCCATCAATGTTTATGCCCAGTGGTCAATCATGTGGATCCACAAGTTTTCAAAGAGATGTCTCAAGAAATTAAATCCTTTCTCACTGGGGGACAAGACCATATCATTCAAGAATTAGATGAAAAGATGAAGAAATCAGCAGAGCAAATGGAGTTTGAACAAGCTGCTGAATATCGTGATTTGATCAATGCCATCGGGACGCTTAGAACCAAGCAACGTGTCATGAATCATGACCTTAAAGATCGTGATATATTTGGCTATTATGTAGATAAGGGCTGGATGTGTGTGCAAGTTTTGTTTGTTCGTCAAGGTAAGATGATTCAGCGTGATGTCAATTTATTCCCTTATTACAATGAACCAGAGGATGATTTTTTGACTTATATCGGACAATTCTATCAAGAGGAGGAACATATTCTCCCTAAAGAGATATTGATTCCCTCTGACATTGACAAAGAAGCTGTAGAAGTATTAACCAAAACCAAAGTCCTACAGCCAAGCCGTGGAGAGAAAAAACAACTGGTTGCCATGGCGACTAAAAATGCACGAGTTTCTCTGCAACAGAAGTTTGATTTACTTGAAAAGGATTTGGAACGTACACACGGAGCGGTTGTAAATCTAGGTGAGCTTCTTGGGATTCCGACACCTATGCGGATAGAATCCTTTGATAACTCTAATATCATGGGGACTTCTCCTGTATCTGCAATGGTTGTCTTCATTGATGGAAAAGCCAGTAAAAAAGATTATCGCAAGTACAAGATTAAGACAGTTGAAGGCCCTGATGACTATGCTTCTATGCGAGAGGTCATCACTCGTCGTTATGGACGTGCTGTGCGTGAAGGAGGTGTGCTTCCTGATTTGATTGCTATGGATGGTGGAGCCGGGCAAGTCAATGCAGCCAAAGCAATTCTAAAAGAACTAGGATTAAATATCCCTGTTGCTGGACTAGCAAAGAATGGCAAGCACCAAACTTCTGAATTGTTATTTGGAGAACCCTTGCAAGTCATCCCGTTGAGTCGTCAAAGTCAAGAATTCTTTCTCTTGCAACGCATTCAAGATGAAGTGCACAGATTTGCTATAACTTTTCACAGGCAAGTTCGTGGAAAGAATACATTTTCATCTAAGTTGGATAACATTACGGGGTTAGGTCTTAAACGCAAGCAAACACTCATGCAAACCTTTAAGAGCTTGAAAGCCATACAAGAAGCAGATGTACAACAAGTAGCAGAAGCAGGGGTGCCCTATGAAGTGGCTGAACGAGCGCTCGAAAAATTGAATAGAGAAGAAAAGAAATCAGACCAATAGTCTGATTTTTGATATAATTAAAATATGAACTTAAACAATTTAACGCTAACTATTTCTGCGGCCTCTAGCAAGCAATATCCTGAAACAGATATGCCTGAGATTGCATTGGCTGGACGTTCTAATGTGGGGAAATCAAGCTTTATCAATACCTTACTTAATCGCAAAAATTTTGCCCGGACGTCTAGCACACCGGGAAAGACACAATTGCTGAATTTCTATAACATAGATGATACCGTACATTTCGTCGATGTCCCGGGTTATGGTTATGCCAAAGTGTCAAAAAAAGCACGAGAGCAGTTCGGGAAATTAATTGAAGAATATCTGACCACAGCTCCCAACCTTAAAGCTGTTGTTGCATTGGTAGATTTGAGGCATGAGCCCTCCGAAGATGACATACTCATGTATGAATTTCTCAAGTATTATGATATTCCAGTTATCATGGTGGCAACTAAAGCAGATAAAATCCCTCGTGGAAAATGGAATAAGCATGAATCAGTGATTAAGAAAGCTCTACAATTTGACTCAACAGATGATTTTATTATTTTTTCAAGCTTTAATAAAACAGGAGTTGAAGAGGCTTGGAAAGCGATTGAACAATATATTTAGGATAGAAGATGTACAAAATTAAAATTAATAACATGAAATTTCATTCTCACATTGGTGTTTTGCCAGAAGAGAAAATCACAGGGCAGAGGATTGAGATTGATCTGATCATAGAGACGAATTTTGATTTTTCTGGGAAGGATGAACTATCAGAAACATTGTCTTATGCAGATTTTTATGAAATTACAAAGGTGAGTGTTGAGCATTCACGAGTTGATCTGATTGAAACGCTTGCTTATGAAATTGCAGGGAAAATCAAAGAAGCTCATCAAGATAAAATTCAATCAGTGACGATACATGTGCGTAAGCTAGATCTACCTATTGATGGGGTATTAGATTCTACAGAAGTGGAAATGACAAGATAAGTATAAGGGGAAACCAATGAAAACAGTATATTTAAGCCTTGGTTCAAATATAGGAGACCGTCAGGATTACCTTAATCGTGCGGTTAATCTGCTTGGAGAGAGCCCTGCAATCCTCATTGATAAACGTTCACAATGTTATCAAACTTCGCCAGTAGGAGAGGTAGAGCAAGATGATTTCGTCAATCAAGTGCTCAGAATTGCAACGGGATTAAATCCTGTAGAGCTTTTGAAGTTTATCCATTCGGTTGAAGCACGATTAGGACGTACTCGTGAGATACATTGGGGACCCCGTACCATTGATATTGATATTCTTTTCTATGATAAAGAAGAGATGAATACTGATGAGTTAATCATTCCGCATAAAGAGGTCTTTCATCGTCTTTTTGTACTTGTGCCTCTGCAGGAAATCATGGCAGAAGATTTTGCATATCGTTCTCAAGTAGAGCAAGCTGTTGAATCTCTAAAGGATAGTCAGCAAATGGTTGAAGTGATAGAAGCTGAGGATGAACCACAACATCGCATTGAATCGGCAATAAGACAAATTCTTTCGGCTGTAGGAGAAAACCCTGAACGTGAGGGCTTAATTGAGACCCCTACTCGTGTTGCAAAGATGTATGAAGAAATCTTATCGTCACAAAAATCAGGACCATTTGATGAGTACAAATTGTTTAAGATTGAACCTTCTGAACAGGAACAAATGGTCATGGTCAAAGACATTGATTTCTATTCTATGTGTGAGCACCATATGTTGCCATTTTTTGGAAAAGTTCATGTGGCTTATTTGCCACAAGAGGGGAATATTATTGGTTTGAGCAAGATTCCACGGCTAGTCAATTACGTTTCTCGCAAGCTTTCTGTTCAGGAAAATATCACTCGTGAAATCGCAGAAACTTTGCAGGAAATATTAAATCCTAAGGCAGTAGCTGTTCTTATTGAAGCACGTCATATGTGCGTGGAAATGCGTGGTGTAAGAAAATCTAACTCAATGACTCGCACCAGTTTCTATCTCGGAGAATACGAGACCGATGAATCCAAACGCAATGAATTTCTCGAAGGAATTAAATGATGAACAATGAAAAATTGATATGGTCTGGGAAGAATTTTTCCTTTGATTTAACTGATAAGCCGATTATCTACTCTATCGTCAATGTTACGCCTGATTCATTCTATGATGGAAATGAAAGAAATTTAGAAATAGATTATATCGTGAACAGAGTGCAAGCTGATCTTGACAATGGGGCAGATGTGATTGAATTAGGGGCAAAGTCCTCTCGCCCCGGTTATGAAGATATTTCTCCTGAGCAAGAATGGGAACGGTTAAAAGAACCACTTGAAATTTTACGTCAAAAATTTCCTCAAACAGTCCTCGCTATTGATACGGATGAAGCCTATGTGATGGAGCAGGGACTTCAAGCAGGTGCTGATATTATCAATGATATTGATGGATTTGACACAGAAGAAAAACTAGAAATCATTGCTAAGTATCAACCAGCAGTGGTATCTATGAATAATGGACGCACAGAGTTTCAGTATGCAGAGTGTGTAGCGGATGAATTTCCTGCCTTTTTTCAAGCCAATACCCAGAAATTATTGCAGATAGGCTTAAAGAAAGAAAATATTGCCATTGACGCAGGTGTAGGATTTTATACAGGAGATAATAAATACGATGCACTCGAGCGTATTAAATCAACAGCAAAACTGACTCAATTAGGCTTTCCAATTATGGTCGCTATCTCACGTAAGTCATTTATGACTCATATTTTTGATGTGCCAGTAGAAGATAGACTGATTCCTACTCTGCTATTTGAAGCAAAGATGATTGCTGATGGTGGACGCATTTTGCGTGTACATGATGTCAAAGCCACTCGACTTTTAATAGATGGGTTGAAAATTTATCAGGAGCATTGATATGAACCAAGACTTAATAGATTTAACCAAAGACTTTTCAGAGAGTAAATATGAGAAAATTCGTCAACTCTTATCTGAAAATGACCACCTTCGAGGGAAAGAAAATCCAGATGTGCAAGCCTCAGCAAGTTCAGTAGTATTCAAGGGCAATAAGCTGTTTTTTATTGAACATCCCTATCAAAAAGAACTTCTACTCCCAGCAGGTCATGTGGAATTGGAGGAATCTCCAGAAGAGACTGCAATCCGTGAATTTCATGAAGAAACAGGTTATAGAGCTGAGAAGGGGACGTTGATTGATGTTAATATTATCAATATTCCTGCTCATCCAATAAAAAATGAATTTGCACATGAGCATATTGATTTTCGATATTTATTAAAGTTAATGGATACAGAAAGAGAAGAGGCAGAACTTCCTACATTTCTGTTAAATGAGAAAGAAACACCACAAGAATTTGTAAAATATTTTAAGGAAAACAGATGAGCATTGAAGAAGCTTTAGACTGGATTCATTCCAGATTAAAATTTAATATTCGCCCGGGCTTGATTCGTGTTCAAGCTCTTTTGGAGCGTTTAGAACATCCTGAAAAAAACTTGTCTATGATTCATGTGGCAGGGACTAATGGCAAGGGTTCGACTATTGCTTTCATGCGTAGTATATTTATGCAGACGGGCATGACAGTTGCCTCCTTTACCAGCCCCTATATCGAGACTTTTGGAGAACGAATGTCCATCAATGCACAACCTATTCCAGATGATAAACTGATTGAGTATGTGAAGCTGATCAAACCTCTAGTAGATGAAATGGATGAAATTGAAGAGATTGCAGGTATTACGGAGTTTGAAATTATCACAGCAATGGCTTTGAAATATTTTTCTGATGAGCATGTTGATTTGGCAATCATTGAAGTGGGCTTAGGAGGACTGTTAGACTCTACTAATGTCATTCAACCAGCTGTATCTGTGATTACAACCATTGGATATGACCACATGAATATCTTAGGCTCAACTCTTGAAGCAATAGCGAGGCAAAAAGCAGGAATCATCAAAGAAAAGACTCCCGTTATCACAGGGAATATTAAGTTGGAAGCCTTGCAAGTCATTGAAAACATAGCAAATGAAAAAAATGCTCCTATCGTAGAATTTAATAAAGACTATGTCATCAACATTCAAGAAAATGAAGACTTTGATTTCTCTAATGGACAAGCTCAATATAAAAGCCTATCTAAGTCATTACTAGGTCTGCATCAAATAGAAAATGCTGGACTAGCTGTTCAATCTGCACTGACTTATGCAGAGAAGAAGGGGATGAAGCTTACAGAAGAGCAGATTCGTAAAGGATTAGCTCAGGCTACATGGCCAGCTCGTATGGAGAAAATTGCAGATGAACCTTTAACTCTTCTTGATGGGGCTCACAATAGCCATGCCATGATACGACTCCTAGAAAATGTAGCCACAGAGTTCAAGGGAAAGAAAATCAATGTTATCTTTTCCGCTATTACAACTAAGGATATTCTGCCCATGATTGAAATGCTCATGACCATCGAGCATAGTAATCTGACTCTGACAAGTTTTGATTATCCTTTGGCACTGGATATAGCCGACTATTCACATTTGAAGGCAAAGAATGTTCAACTCGAGCAAGACTGGGAAAAAGCCTATTTGCAACTGAAAAACACAACAAAATCAGATGAAATCATCCTTTTCACAGGTTCATTATATTTTATGTCACAAGTGAGAAAATACATTTCAAATAAGTGACAAAAAAGAGATATTGTCATACAATAAGAGAAGAAAAAATTATCGGAGGAAAGAAAAATTTTGATAGTATTAGCGGGAACGATTGGTGCAGGAAAATCAAGTCTTGCCAAGGCCTTAGGAGAACACTTAGGAACAGATGTTTTTTACGAAGCAGTGGATGACAATCCTGTCCTAGACCTTTACTATCAGAATCCTAAGCAATATGCTTTTCTTTTGCAAATTTATTTCTTAAATAAGCGTTTTGAATCCATCAAGAAGGCTTATAAAGCAGATAATAATGTGTTGGATCGTTCCATATTTGAAGATGAGCTTTTCCTAGAACTCAATCACAAAAACGGAAATGTCACTAAGCAAGAAGTAGATATTTACAAAGAATTGCTGGACAATATGCTTGAAGAGCTTGAAGGAATGCCTAAGAAACGCCCTGATTTATTGGTTTATATTGATGTTTCATTTGATACTATGCTTGCACGTATTCAGATGCGTGGGCGTGATTACGAGCAACTTGAATCACAAGAAGGCCTTAAAGAATATTACCAACAGGTTCATAATGAATATCCTACATGGTATGAAAAATATGAAGTTTCACCAAAAATTCGTATTAATGGTGATGCTATTGACTTTGTTAATAACTCTAAAGATTTAGAAGCTGTTCTTGAACAGATTGATCAACAACTGCAAGTATTGAATTTGAAATAATTCATGCTT
>Ga0136643_10002636_pt1 | contig 23512 bp, 12 predicted proteins | sample TergutLab28metaG_FD_96883 | JGI IMG/M metagenome (GOLD analysis project Ga0136643, IMG submission 96883) | Labiotermes labralis P1 segment gut microbial communities from Petit-Saut dam, French Guiana - Lab288 P1 (version 3) (version 3) | ecosystem: Host-associated > Arthropoda: Insects >... | reverse complement strand
TAAACTCACCTCACATCGTTTTTTTTTTTAAAAAAAGATAATGTAAAAACAGGGCGCGCGACGGCCGTCATATTGACCGCGGGGGGGGGGGGGGGGGGGGGGTGGCTAGTGGATCTTGATAGTGTGTATTGTACGTCGAAATCAGGTTTGTTGAATCTGTTCATGTAGTTATCTATTAGAATACGACTTTGAAGCGTATGTTATATTACGCAATTTATATAAATATTTAATTTTTGACTTTGAATCCTTAATATTGATTGCTTATTCATTCACCTTGCAGTTTTTACCGCTCACGGATTTGAATGAATATCAATTGACAGTGGATATTGCATGCGAAATTAATGTTGGTTTGCTGCAACAAGAATGTCATCGTAGTCCTAACTATTCGGTTCACTGAGCAGCTGCCACTGACCTTCTCAAAATAAACTCCCACATAAAGGTACCAGTACAACTTATTTCTTTTCTCTGCATGGGTCTCTGTGTTCCTTCTTTCAAATTTTTGTAAGTGTTTGACTTTATTTTTCAATTAGCTTGGTTCGAATGTTGTGTTATTCAAATTTGTGCTGCTTTACTGATCCTTGTTTTAACATTCTTAAATGATTATGCTGTTGTTAATTTCACTATTCCAAGGGCTTCAGTTTATATGTAGTATCAGTCACATTAATTTACACTTCGTAAATGTGTGTGTATACACACACACGCGCGCGCACAGACACGCACGCACGCACACACATATGTACTCTACGCGATGACCCTTTGTAACTTTGTTGTCCCGACGCGCTCAGTGTAGTAGGTGATCCTCTTCCGGGAAACGGGTGTGGTTCACCGAATCACATATAGTTTTAATTATTTCTGTTTTTATGTGTTGATTTATTCACTCAATTTATTCTTCATATACAATAATGGAGCGCTGTATCCATTTAAACAGCTAGATCATTTCTAGGAAACTGACACAGTCACTTTTCTGTACTCCTACCTACACCATACTCGTAAGCGACTGACTTCCTTACTGGACTGCTAGCGTCCGTTATCAGCTCCTAACGTTTTCTCATTTAAATCCCTCCCCTCCTACGTATCACCAAAGGTCCCGAATATACGTTGGCAGATTAACTTACAACGCATGCCATGAACCGTCCGTAACTGACGCTAGCAGTCCTAAGAAACAACTATACTAAAAATGATCGGCTACAATACATACATACATACGTATATATGTTTCCCCACTCCCATAACTTCCGGACAGATACGCGGAGTTTCATGGAACTGGGTGTGCATATCATGCAGTTTACCGTACCGTACGTGTACATGTTCTGTATGTCGCCAGTGAGCAGTAGGAATGTGATGGACTTACGAATTTCTCAAGTAGAAGCGACACCAGGACCACTAACGTGGATTTCGTGGGAAAAGATTTTCGAGACACACTGAGGGTTTATTGAGGGTTTCTAGGTGTAATTTCATATTTATAAAATAAGAACATTGGCAGTGCAGTGTCAATCTACCCCTTTACAAGTCTGCACAGGCCCTTAGGGCTCCAGGAGTTTGGAGCTGCCTGAGTTTCCGGACAGTCGGCGTATGAAGTTGGTACGGTTGTCAGCCCTACGCACCGGCCGCCGTAACACCCCAGGAGATATCCCTGGTACTCGTTTATGTTAGAGGCAGAGTCGACCCGAGGGCCATAGTGCGGCCGGGAGGATTAAATCAATGAAAAATCTGAAAGACCTCATCGGGGATCGAACCCATGACCTTCCGGATTGTAGTTCAGTGCCTCAACAGGTTTGCTGACAGCTTGCGAGCAAACTGTCAGCGAACCTGTATGACATATACTGTTGCTGTGTGTACAGTGAAAAACTCCTGATGATGGACAGAGGAACCGTCCGAAAAATGTAGAGTTTTATTCCAAAAGTAAATTTGAGAAATTAGTGCATCTAGTTGGTTTTATTATAAGATTTTCCTGTACTTTAAACACCCAACCCATTTTTCAGTACCCGTTTTCCTGATTCGATATCCAGAAGAAACCGCATTTAAGTTTCAGATACTTGTTTAATAATTTTGAGAAATTGTTTGCGTAATTAATTTTAAAACACAGTGGTAATGTAAATGCACCACCTGATTTAACGTTGCGTCTTCCTGCATTTTGACCACCGAGTGAATATGTGGGTTTAATGTGATACTTAGAATAAATACTTAGAATAATTGCCAGTTTGGGTATCGTCGTTAGAAGACACCATGATAACGTAGCAGTCTCCAGCAAACCCTTCTGTTCAACACAACACACTACTGCCACGCGCAGTAGAATCGTAAGACGCTGGGTCTTCTGTCAAAACCGAAGGCTGTGCTGACGTGACGTTAGCATATGAACACGACTTCTAGTTAGCACTATTCACAGCTGCTGAGCTGTGCGAATGTTTCCGAGGAGACATTGTCATTGTTTTGCTGCACTGTCGACTGCCGTGTAGCCCGTCTGAAAATTGTCCTTGCCCGAAGCTCACTCTTTGTCGATTCGTATCGTATTTGGCGAAGTGGTTATCAACTGCAAAGGGACGACGTAACTTCGGCATTTGGTGCCCTGATCATTACGGCTTGAATGAACTCTTCGTGTTTGGGCCTTCTTTTCTCGTTTCTCTCTTTCTCGGGGCGTTATTTGTTTGAATTGCTAGCTAACTGCTATTTGAGATCTGCACTCTTCTGGATTATTACGCAGCCTATAGTGGTAATTCCTTACGGACGTTTCGGGACGGCCTATAGATCCCTTCTTCAAGGGTCAAGAAAGCCGAGAACAGAAGCACGCGTCTAGGATTTCTTGACCCTTGATGAAGGGACCGTTAGGCTGTCCCGAAACGTCCGTAAGGAGTTACCAATATAGGCTGCGTAATAACCCAGAAGATTGCAGATCTCATCTGCTTCGCGGCGGAGGCCAGAAATTCCGATTGCTGTTTTTTTATTTAATAAATTATTTGATGTATTAGATATACGTAATGTGTTACAGAGAAAAACACTGCAAATGAACTATAAATAGATTTGTATTCTTGTACTTACCAACCTGAAGGTGGCAACATGAGTGGCCGAAACATGTCGGTGTTCTCCACATAATACAATTACATTCATAAAACCAAAGTTCATTTGCTGGTCTTTTTAATAGTATTTTGTGCACGGTAATTCTAACTTCACCTGCAGACGATGACAGGGAAGTAAGTGTTCATGTTGTGTAGCTCAACGAATAGCCACATGACCATTACTATGGCAAATATTGAAATCTGTGAATAACTTTCTCGTCATCCCAGTGAAAGTGGAATGGTGTAGACACCTATGTTCATAATATCCACTTGTAAGACACGTGTGTGTATGCGCTTCACTTAAAATGTAGGTCTGATTATTTTATTCGAAACGTTCTTCAATATGATGTATTATTTTGTGTTTTATTAAATAAACAATAATTGGTGGATCTGTAAATGAATATCAACCCCAGGTATGCACAGATTTTCCGAAAAGCTAGGAGTCACCTCAAAATTCTAGGTGCCAGAAGAGTGACGTGGACACGTTGTCAATACCTACCTAGAACTCGCCTACATTAGGCGGTCCCATGCAAAACGTAGCAGCTACGGCGACTTGTCGCCCTGCATTTGTGCTTCCCTTATCAGCCCCAGTCATTTGTGCGGACTTCGCTGTGAACGCATCTGGAGATTCCCGTATTTCGAACATGGCCATCGAAATATAGAAAATACTTTTTTTGACCGGACAGTTGTAAGAAATGTTGCCGCTCTTTCCCACAATGCTCGAGCAGCCGTAGCTTATGAATGCTCCTTCCGAGTCGACAAGGCCTCGCTTACCAGCCGCAGCAACACGAAGTCTCATTGTTTCTCTGGGAAACCTTAGCCTTGGAGATTACGTATGTAGTGGATGTGATTACACATTGTCATTGTGTTCGTATTGTTGTCATTCTTTCAGCACGATACTGCATCGGAACAATTCATTCATATGGAAACCTCCTCGACCTTGAGTCTCCTTCTGACGGATTGTTAAGGTACTGCTTACCGCCTCAGTGGTCGATGAATCGTCGCTAATTTCCTTTCTGCGACTTCGAGGACAGTTCTGACGATTTATGTCTATTTTCTTTTGCATCGTTATCTCCTTGACGTTACCCTACCATTGGCAGGTACGTCACCATACACGCACAGTTGCCATTGTTGCTGTCCTGTGTACAGCTACAGTATTACGTGGAATATGCTGTGTACTGGTTATGCGGCTGTTTTAGTGGGTTACTAGATCGTACATTTTTTATTTAATTTCGATAAATATCTGTCCACTATACTTCACACGAAGCGCCGATGTGACCTACCTTGTTAATAAAAAATATTTCGTTGCATAAACATAAAGTAGTAGTGAAATAATGTGGAACGCCAACTTGATGCAACAAGGCAATTTTATTGGTGTATTCTTAGCTCGACACGTTTCGGTACATACGCCCATCATCAGGAGCATTAGATGTTAAGTTGCAGCATATGGTTTTCTGCACCGAGTTTGTGGGTGGATGGTGGTCTTGAGAGCCGCTGCGTAGGTCGTGTGTACGGTGCGGATGGTGCCGTGCGTATGTACCCGAAACGTGTCGAGCTAAGAATACATCAATAAAATTACATTGTTGCATCAAGTTGGCATTCAACATTATTTCACGAGGAAGAAACATCCCTCAACCCATAAAATAGTTGATCTGATTCAGATCTAAATTTTTCTTCGGAGCGCATTTTTGATATGTAGTTAAGAATATGCATGGAAACGCTTTGTCTAGCTATAGACCCCGCGTTTTTATGTGTGAACTTTCATTAGCATTACAAAGATTGATTTGTGTATCTATTAGAACTTTACACCGAGAGCTGTGACATTAGAGAAATCACGGAGACCGCATTCAGATAATATGTAAGGCGGGGATTACGTGGGGTTGCTTTACGCGCTTCTCGCCAGCGAGTTCACTCGCAAGCTAGAGAGTGAGCTGTGAGTAAATTGGCTACTCCTGTTATACGTAGGAATGAAAACGCTGCGCAGTCAGCTACTGTGCTTTTGTTCTCTGTTCGCCATTTCGCATATGAACTGAAGAATTTTAGTGTTTTGTCACAAGCTACTTGCTAGACGTATCAGTTACACTGAGCGAGTTTACAAGCGGGATAGTAAACTAGCCAGCGAGTAGCGAGTAAAGCTGAACCGATTTCAGCTTCACTCGCTCGGGTATAGAAGCCAACGTGTTTATTAGCTTTTATAGTTAGACAAGGTGAGTTTGAAAGCTGCTAGTAAACTCGCTGGCGAGTAGCGTATAAAATATCCCCGCGTATTCCACACCCAATACGTCGTTGCTTTTGCATGGTCTAGAACATACAAAAATTAACTGTTCTACCCTGGACCAAAGACTTGGCATTTACTCCACTCTCTTGCTGCTGTGCAGGTCTGTGATACCCAAGTTTCTTAAACGAGTTGTGCATTTATTAAGGCGGTGTCTGTGGGTGTCATTCGAGTCCACATTCGCAGTTTTGCATTTGCACGGGTAAACTTAAAGTTCAAAATCTGAATGCTATCCGTTCTGTAAGTTTTGGATCACGAGTGGACTTGACAAATGAAATAAGCATAGCACGGGTTCCTAAGTTTAACTCACATGCTTGTTTAATACGAATCTTCTGCTTTGTCCAAATTTCGGATACAGGCTGAGTATAGAATTTACTCGACCTTGAAGCCTTGTTTCCTTGTTATATGTCGTTCTAAAATATTCTCCTCTTCTAAGTATTTCCGAAGCAGCGGCATAAATACGTTTTAGTTAGTAATAACAGCACGGCATATCGAGTGACGCGGCTGTTGTGTTATTTTCCTTCACAATTGACATTCCGTCCCTTGACACAAGAAACCACCACATTGCCATTATCTCCATTTCTTGGTCTTAAGTTGCTTTCACCTTTCTTTTCCCTGTGCCGCTGTTCTTTATTGTTTCTTATAAGAAGACGTGAAGCATGAACAAAATATACGGCTAGAAAACTTGGCGGAAAACTGGAAGTAGGACCATCTTTTCCGATCGCGTAGAAGAACTCCTCTGAGCATGCGTGCTAGGCATTTATGGTTGAGGTTGTAGTCAGTTTTATTCAGACAGACATTATACAACCCTTCGCGAGCTGGACAGTTAGGGTTCGCAGTCAGCAGACCACATACCGATGGTTTAAAGCGCAAATACTTCGTGTCCAGTATAAACAGCCTACAGCGAACTCACATTAAAGATGCACCAACACAGTATTTTAGTACGGCGTGACGTAATCTTTTGCTAGTCGACACAATTGCAGTGTTAGTACACAAGAGAAGGTACTTAATAATCAAGCAAGGACACAAAGTAAATGTAAAGTGACCAACAGCGGACGTACAATAGTGTACTTCAACCCGAATGATAGTGAGTGTGAGTGTGAATTTTGCTTTCGCCTAAATTGGAGGCCTGCCATCTTATCGTCAAATATCCTCCGATCTGAAAGTGCATTCAGAAATAGAATCCTAGCTTCAGGCAAGACAACAGTTCGACCTTGTCTTGAGCATGTGTCTGCTCCGTTGTTTCCGAATTTCGTTTTGTTTTTAATTTTTGTTACTTCATTATATGTAATTTCGTAAACAAGTATTTGTGCGATAGAATTCGTCTGAGAAAAGACCTTGTCTCAGATTGGAGACTTGAATTGCACGTTAAGATAACACACGTAATGTCGGGGATGTACGGAACAAGAGTGTGTCGTGTGTGTGCGCACCCAACATGCGCGTAAGACTCGAAGGAAAACAGTGACGTGGCCAGTGTCTATAAGTTTTTAGAACTTCTGCGATTTTTAGCCTCAACTGATTCGTTTATAGGAAGTGGTAATCCTATGCTGTCATGTGCTTGTGGCTGTACTCCCTCTAAATATGAACCGGTAAACGGATTTTAATGAAATTCTATATGATTATTATGCCAATAGATGCCACGCCATATTTGTACTTTTTAGTTTTCCACTTTGTGCAGGGTCCGTAGTGACAATATATAATTTAAAATATGTTGAGCGCTTATTTTACGATAATATTTTTAGTATATAAGCAACGTGGTGACTGCGCCAAGTTTGTACTGTTTTAATCTTTGTGACAAACCTAACGAGGTTGGAGATCTTAGCCTTACGTACAGATGTTGTGTAAAACTTTTACGTGTTGAGAATACAAATGTATGGGGCTCACAAGCTTAAAAGTATTCGAATTATGTAACAGTGGAAATTGTGCACAGAAATGGTAGTAAATTACACACTTGTTTATACGGAGTTACTGATGGCCTCTCTAGTTGCAGGAAGAAAGTACGCACAGTAAGTTCTTTCGTCGTCTTGTTTGCAGTTGAATCAAAACCGCAGGCTAATATTGCATTCCGAATAATTCCATATTTTGCCCCTTGATTCGTGTTTCTGCAGCGATTTATGTTGGGTATGTATTCATCGGTGTTGTAGCACATCTTACGACTTTTCTTGCATCTTTCTGTGCTCGTAAGTTGACATTTGTGTTCAAGAGCGAAAGGTTGGATAGAATGTTGTTGTCTGTTAACATGTTGGTAACAGTTCTGTTACGTTTGTAAGCAAGTTCATTACCTTGTTATTACGTCACGTTATGTTGATAGACGCATGACCTTCATGACATCATTGCAAACTTTACAAAGGTTGTAGTGTATTTCAGGTCCACCAATTATGAATGACCATACGTTTAGGAAATAAACCTATTAGTTTTTTGAACATATGTAATGATTAAATTGTCGTAAGATATCACTTTTGTGAAAATCCTGAAAATGGGAATTTTGGTATATCTAGGCTTGCATAGGAGAACGATAATATAATTTTTTATATTATCAACGGACGAGATAAAACCATTACTGTAATTTTAGCTGAGCACAGTATAGAGCTCCCTGATGATGGATCCCTTTTGATCCGAAACATGTTGGAGCAATTTTAAATATTCTTTAATAATTCTAATTGTATCTACGAATTATATATTTGTGCGTCTGTTGGATAATAAAGTGTTTTAATGATAATATAAATTATTCACAAAGAAAGATGGTATGTAGATATTGACTTAATCTGGTTCAGGTTAGGGAATAATGGCGTGCTGTTTTGAGCGTGGTAAGGTACTGACGCATTCTTGCGGCACAAATGAGCAGTACAGAGTCGCTATTGTAAACAGATCTTGGGCCTTCATAGAGTGCGGGATTGAAATGTGCAAGTGGTAATGGATGACCAGGCTCATAACTGTATGTTCGTAGTCCTCGAGGTGTGCGCAGGTAGCAACGATTTGAACCAACTCTTAATCCAGCATTAAAATATCAACTGTATGTACGTGAGAATCTTGCGTTGAATTCTCGATTAACCTACCCAGTTTGGCGTATTGCGATAACAGAGCTGTAAGGAGAATATTTGGACGTAACAGAGAGAGAGAGGGAGTTGCATGGGGATGGAAAAAAAAAATCATGCACGAATGATTTAATGAACTTCGTAATTCGTACTTCTCACCTAAAGTGACAATAGTAATTAAATCAATGAAGGAATTATTAACAGGTCATACGTCACTAATGTTTACAATAAATTCAGAAATAATGTAACTATAAAACACAGTTGAAGCACTTCGGGAACCGGATGTTCCATCGAGAATAAAATATTAAATAGATTTTAGGGAAATAATGATTGAAGTTGAGAACCGACATCGATTGGCTTGGTAGCTGTCTGTACTGAGCACGTAAATGGATATTCGCCCTCAGTAAAGGCAGGTAGTTTCTATATTGGACAAATATTAACTTCTCAAGGCCAGACACCGTGCGGTTAGTCAGTTGGTTGCACTGTCTGATGCCATCGTCAGCCTCAAAATTAGCGTTTCTGCCGCGTTTCAGTTGTACAAAGACGGGATAGAGTTTAGAAATTTAATGTAGCTTTTATGGTACTATAACCCGGAGAACACTCGTCACGCGTCTAGATGTGATTGTGCACGCTGGCACTGAAGTAATGTCACCGTTTGCAATGGCTGCCGACTTTTTCGTACACCCTTTCGATGTATTAAATAATGGAAGTGAAGCCGGATAAACAAAATACTCCGCATTACATGAGGCTGATGTGCAAAACTGTCCGGCTGTCGGAGTCATAGTACAGCAAAAAATTGCCATTTGAGGCTTCTGAGAAGGAAAAGAAAGCAAATAATTTGCGAGACCTTGACTTTCTTGCGAGCCAAGGATAATAACGTGCTAACAACACAGTGAATTGAAGTTTGAAGTAACGACACTGCACAGATACAATAACTACAATGTTTATAATTTTATTGTGCGCAAATGGACTTGAGGCATTAACGGAAAGCATACGGCGTAGGCCACATTTGTCCATCTGCATGTTTCACCTCCGAAAACTACTGTGTAGGTTCTGATTGCATTTGATGTTGAGATGTACAACTTACGTTCGGGATGAATTTGATTTCTCCTCATATGTGTCTGATATAAACCTTACCTTATGTGACGCTTAATCTATGTTTGTTTTCCAAAAATGGCACATTTTGCAAAGAATTCGTAACAAGATCTACAGCACAATGTACATCAAATACTGTAATTTTGCGTGTTGTTTGGTAAGAACGGGAACTTAACATCTCTTATTGAGAAGTTCAAGGCCCATCATATTGAAATATGTTTCCCTGTCTTAATACAAGCCCCAGTAGTACATTGGTATCTGTATCTTATATTTGGTATGCTTGTTTTTGCACTGTGAGCAGTTTTACTGGTGAAGTTCAGTTGGAACTTAATGCGAGGAAGAGGTTGTAGGGCAACCGCTTGTCTCACGCTGTAGTGCAGCACAAATGTCTCCAGATGTTACCATATTGTCTAAACCAGTTAAAATATAATGACTGACGTATGTGTATGCTATTGAAATCGAAGATATGCCAAAATAACTCACATCGAACATTCACAATTAAAGCTGTGATAACTTCGGTCGCTTGACAAGGATCTGGGTTTTTTTTAACACGGTTTCAGACCCTCCACTACTGTGTGTTGCATTGACAACCTAAAACTCGGTATCCTCTTCCTCTACACTTGATCGGCAAATTAAAGTGGCCAAAGGGAGGGAGGAACACAGTAGTGTTCCGAGTGTTTGACGCAAACTATGTAGTCGCTAAAACAAAAATTGTAACTGGTTGTAAAATTAGAGTCGTTCCATCTGTGGTCAAATAAATATGTAGCGGTGAATATAATTTGCTGACTGGCAGTAATGTAACCACAGACGTGCTGCGGTTCGCGGATGTAAGGTACTACGCGCCATCTCATTTTACGCATTTACCGTCGGACGGCAGCGCTCCGCGGATACAAGTAACCACGTTTCCACGCCACTCCACTGAATGCATTGCCCTCCGCGGATACAAGGCATTACGTTTCTCCACCATCTGACTGAACGCATGTACAGTCATTAAGGATAGTCCCTCCAGTGTTATGCTCTGGACGCTTGCGATGGCTGGCTGTACGACTGTCGAAGCCACGGGTAAGGTACCGAATAAAGCATATTGCTTTTACCGCGGCCCCATGGCAAGTGACAATGCTTCTGTGGAGTTCGTTGTTTTTGGAGGTGGAAGAAATATTCGTTGAATTTATTGACTGTCCTTTATGTTATTGTTACACTGATTTGGCTGCAGAGGTGACATAGCGTCAAATGAGAGATGAAGATGTCCCTGAACGATGAATGGCCAAGGATTGTGAAGGAGGCGATCGCACGCTGTTTAAAGGTTCTCAGGAAATTCGTCTTTCGGAACTGATGGATCGACAAAGATATTTGAGTCGTAAATCGCCATTCCCTTCTTAGATCCGATCCAACAAACTTCCGAATGCTGAGTATCGGCGTTTCTTTTTTAGATTTTTCCTGTTTTTCTGCGTGAAGTTACATGAAGTTTTATATGTGAATATTTTTCGAAAATCTGTCGAGAAAATTCAAATTTCATTTAAATCGGACAAGAATAACGAGTACTTTATATGAAGACCAATATACTTTTTTGATCATATCTCGCTCAATCAATCTTAGAATGAAAACTGTTTCAGACACAAGTTATAGAGAAACTCGAAGCACACATTTTATAGTCAATCGCTTTTTTTTTTTAAATCGTGACGTTATGAGATAATGTGGAAACATTTTGTAGAGGGGGGCAGGCCACAGATGGCAATCTGGCGCATGCGCATTGCATGTTTGTTACCTAAGGCTGCAAATACACTCAGATTGTGTAATACTCATTGCTTTTCCACTACAACAATGGTTACCTGAACGCGTCTCAATGTTACGTTGTATCTCGTACATTGCCTTTCGTGTTTGTCCTAATGTGGTTGATAACACAAAGATTGTGCTTTGAACACAGAGGCTGTACCATATTTGCTTGTTGCGTGGCCACTTCTGAAGGGGTTTCATTGACAATTAATACATGTGCTATGCTGAGAACATAATCTGAATAAATTCGCGGAACAAATCAGTCCTGAGTTTCCTGAAGTGAAAGGACCGTATGAAATTCAAATATGTGCTACTGACGTCTGTGAATGCTGAGAGGTCTTTCTAAAACTTCGGACTGTTTCAGGGAGATAAGACGAACGAGTTTGAATAAGAAATTATTGAAGCAGCTCATATAATATAGTGTGCTGCTAACTGTGAGGGAACCCAGTATTTTCTAGTCATTGTAATTTGTTCTCCTTGCGACACTCATTGATTAATCATAAATATTAGTTATATTGATTAATTTTTGTTGACATTTACTTCTATTGCAATCCTTCATAGCCCAGCATACTCACCGTGACGTGTAACACTTTATAAACTCCTCGTTTTGTCCACACAGCGTATGTGTGTGTTCACAATAAGCAGCCGTTGTTTTCTATTCTAATATTCGCCGATTTTTCTTGCTAGTGGGAGCACACGGTGTTCGTCGTGTAGTACGAGCTGAATCTCTATATTGATATTAATTTTCATTTCGTAGGCCTGGCTTCGATCCCGAGTCAGCGAACTTGAGATTTGTGGTGAAGAATATGGGACAGGGAATGATTTTTCTTCGAGCACTTCTTTTTCCTCCTTTGACACAAATAAGTATCAAAAATATTTTCTTGGGGTGGGGGGTAAAGGTGGTCGGTGCGTAGGGCTGACAACCTTACCACCTTCATGTGCCGATTGTCTTGAAATCTGGGGGCCTCAACCTCCTGGAACCCTCAGGGCCTGTCCAGGCCTGTAACAGGGATTGCTTTACCTTTATTTCCATTTGTACCATCAGTGTCATTTCACCAATCCACCGTATCTGTTTTCATCTAAATAACACGCATCAGAAGGACGAGCGGGCAAAGTTGCGGACGTTGAAACAACGCATTATTGTTTCGCTTGTCTTGTTTCATTGGACAGGATAGTACTTTTACCAGTAAATTTAACTTGCACATCGGAGATATATTATTAGTGCATAACAGAGGTCCACACATTTTCAGAACGTCTAGGAACAACCTAAACTTTCTAGGCGCCAGAAGGGTGATGTGAAGCAGGTTCCAAACTTATGACCTACAGATACTGGGCATCTGCATGCAAAATTTAGTCGCCGTGGCGACCAGGCGCTCTGGATTACGTGCGTGCCTATTTTAAGCACCAAAACCTGCATTCTTAGTGCCCGAATACATAGGCGCACTCATAGTTTTTCTTTGGGAGGGGAAGGGGCTAGCCTTGAGGCTATATATAAATTATGTTTGATTTTAAAAACTGTGTTATGTAATCCATGTCAAAATCTCAGAGCCGACATCTATTCGGGTTACAGGAGAGATTAAATGGGACTGAAAAAAGTATTGTCTACATATTCGTAACTTTTTATTATATAGTTTAATATTCCAGTATACTAGTCATCAGCCGATTTCAGTGGATGATTTAGGCTGAAGCGTAAATCACGTAAAACCTTCGATATCACCGTGTCTACAAAATCCGTGTTTTTAAATTCCGCTTGGGGGGGGGGGTGCAGCCTGACTGGCCCCAGCCCCCCCCCCCCAAGAGTGCACCAGTGTCCGAATATCCGAAATATGGGAATAGCAGCAAATAGCGACGTTTTAAATTCACTTTTTATTCTTTCGTCGGGGGTTAATTTTGACATTTTGGCAGTTTGAATAACTATGCACTCTCAGTGAACATTCCTGTTTGAATTTAATTTTTTTCATAGACGTAATCATTTAATTATATGATTTCAGCCCCCTTGTATTTGTTGTGTGAAAAGTGGCAAGACGCATTTAAGATATTATCATTTATCGTTGTTTTACTTGGCATCTTCAGTCTTTCACTGTGTATAAGTGAGCACCGAAGGTTAGTATTCTGGACCTGAAAATCTGGAGGCAGTAACAAAGCGAAAGCTCCAGGAACGTTAACGCTATGTGTACATTTCCCGACTTGTTATATGCTTGTGAGAGCTTGCAGTCTCGTTCACTTTGTGCAATACTACAGATGCTCATCTTAAACAGTGTCAAGACACGTTTACTATCAAAGGAAATGTCACGTAGCAAGTACTTACTTGGAAGAACTGCTTGTTGCCAAGCATTCGTATCTCGGTCGTTGCGTTGAAATAGTTAATATATGTATATACACATTAACTGTATGAGTAAAAATAATTCGTTCATAGTTTATTTAAACACAGGTTTCATTTGTACAAGTTATGTATCAGTTTGTGAGCGATTTTAGGCACTTTCGCAAAATTGCGAAAAGCGACTATTAGCTTTGTCATTTCCGTCTATCCGCCCGTCTGCATGGACAACTCGGCTCCCACTAGACGGATTTTTGTGAAATATGATATTTTGAGTATTTTTCGGAACTCTGTAGAGAAAATTCAGTTTCCATTACAATCTGGAATAACGGGTACTTTACGTGGCGGTCTGTGTAGGCCTACATTTATGATATATCTCGCTGAATTCTTCTTAGAATGAGAAACATTACAGACATAAGTTGTGTAGAGAAAGTCAAAACATACTGTGTTCAATAATTTTTTTCTCCCCCGAAAATCGTGCCGTTTGTGAGATAACGTGGGAAAATGTGGTAGAGCCAGAGAGGTCACATGACGTTATGGCGCATGCGCTTTTCATGCTGGATATCTTAAGGCTCAAACACAGATTCAGTATATGTAATACTTATTGCTTTTCGACGGCAACAGTGTTCGCACGAATGCGTCTGAATATTACGTTATACGAAAATTGCCTGTCTTGTTAATTATGGATTGAGAAGGAGCTGGAAAGATGCGGGGAAAGTACTGTAACATATACTTGGGCGTACTGAAGAACTCTTAAGCAAGATTGTCAGCTTCTAGGTGTTCCGAATAAGACACGTAGATGCGATTCACTATATGGAACCGCCTTGCTCTGGATGAAGTGATTTTTCATGGAAGTAGTTAGCAGTAGACCGTTCTAAGATGTGAATTTGCGAATAAGATGATTGGTGCAGGTTGGAGATTTGGGTTTTATTCAGCAGGAGCAGCGATTTCTGTCACTACCACCACGTGTGTACTGGCTCTGAACCGCGTGTGTACAGGCTGTGAACCGCGTGCGTACAGACTGTGGACCGCGTGTATAAAGGCTGTGAACCGCGTGTGTACAGGCTCTGAGACCGGTTCAGTCAACTGCTCGGTGGTTACTGCGTGTCGAACAGGTCACCACCTGAATACAAGGCTGAATGACGGTTGGAACATGTTGGGACATTAATCTTTAAAGACCCAGATTTTATGTACCACCAGTTTTAGTACTAAACAATTCTACATTCTGTCCACATTGTGTATTTCTGTGATTTTTATGGATGTCAGAAAAACCGACCATTACCCTGTACAGCAGTGACTTATTTGTTTTTAGAACCGAGAAACTCTGCTTACCGCACGTTACGAACGGAATCTTGAGCACAATTCAGGGTAATGTCGTCTCTAAGGATTAAGGTAATTGTGATAACTTACTTGTAATGATAGAACTTCTGTGCCTGATGATCTTGCATAACAAGAGGCTTTCAATTTACGATGCTGCGTACATTCTTGTGAAAGTTAGCCGCTCTAGTCTAGTATAGCGCTCACGACGGACTTACCCGCCGGCGTGCATGTAAATGAGAACCCACACATTCAGTAGAAGATAATGCATTATATTATTTCCTGTTTTAAGATGGTAGACATGCAGTCACGTAGAGCACGTCGTTAAGCCACGTTACTGATTGATGTGTAGTTGTAACCATTCATTGCAATGCTGGTCATTGCATGAATGGTTGGTGTATTTGAGTCGCACCTGATGTAAGTATGGGCCGAGTTAGCTCAGTCTGTAAGCGACTCGTTATGGGCTGGACGGTCCGGTGATCGAACCCCCGTGGGGGCGAGATTTTCTGCATCCTTCTAGATCAGCCGTGGGGCTCGCCCGTCTTCCTGGACAATGGGTGCCGAGTGGTAAAGCGGCCGGGCCGTTGCGTTAACCACGCACCCAATCTAGCACCGAGGTAAAAGAAAGAGTATAGCTGCCTCTACGCATCTTTTGTACCATCATGGCAGGTTTTAGGGTGAAATTTTACTTTACCTGTTTTCATTTGGAGTGTATTTCCTTGTGGCAATGATAAAAATGTCCAATGGCTCCAACAACCATCAAGTATTTTATAACTAAAAGAGTACTTACGACTGCAGTAACGGACAAGTGTCTTTAGCTGCTATATTACTGTGAAAATGAGCAGAGTTTTGTGATCAGAAGTTGCTTACTGAGATTGTAATGATTGCATGCATAATTTTCCTCCCTCCTGTTGTGTATTGAAAAGGTGTCTAAACGCCACGCAACGAAGGTGGATAGAGACTTCGAGATAAAGCTCCACGTTTTCTTAAGTCGGTACTGCACGGGGGGAGGCCACCTTTTCGCCCCGACCAACTTCACTTAGGACAGGGTGAGACTGTGAGCTGGGCTAGAAGAGGTGACGAACGGAGAAATAATTTTACATACCGGGTATCGAACTTTGATCATCGTGGTTCATTGTATGTTTCAGTTACAGATAGTGACTTCTTTATCTTCCGTCGAAACATGCTGTTTGTCTTTTTGTTAAGGAGAAAACAATTTGAACACCCGGTGTGCCGGTTCTGGGACTTGCGTAATCAGGAACCTTGCAGCAAGGTGAGGTATGATAAGACGCTTTAGTTCTTTATTTTTTATCTCCCATTTTTACCACCTGCATGCTATTTCTTTAAAACTCGATAATTACTCAGCTGGTCAACAGATTTCCTGCCTCTGTTGAACCAGATGTTTCGTCGTTGTGTTCACTGATGTTAAACACCGCATCCTGCGATGTACGCTTGGTTGCCCCAACTGGTTTGATTTGTCGTGTATTATAGACAAAATTCTGTGTGTTTATAATTTTTAGTCCCCCTGCCACAAGTATCGCTTATCGAACCGTTTGTAATATAATCAGCCTAACAGCATAGTTTCAAGAGTACATATTATTGGTGCGAGAAGAATGGTTCCGTATACAGTCTTCCTATAATAAAACCAACTATATGCACTGATTTCTCAAATTTATTTTTGGAATGAAACTCTACATGTTTTGGACAGTTCCTCTGTCCATCATCAGGAGTTTTCCACTGTACACACAGCAATGGTGTCATACAGGTTTGCTGACAGCTTGCGAGCAGGGTCAGGACGGAACTGCAGTTTCGTCCTGATCCTGCTCGCAAGCTGTCAGCAAAACCTATATGACATACACCATTGCTGTGTGTACAGTGGAAAACTCCTGATGATGGACAGAGGAACTATCCAAAACGTGTAGAGTTTCATTCCAAAAATAAATTTGAGAAATTAGTGCATCTAGTTGGTTTTATTATAAGAATTTATCACGATACACTGTCACCTGAACGTCAAATCCCGTATACAGTATATGCAAAATAGCAAATGGAGTTGTCGTTTCGTATAGTATAATCTTTGATTAATAATAATAGAACATGATGCTGAGTTGTCAGTCTGATTTGCTCGTGCGTCTCCACCAAAAGTACGAGCAGGCCTAATTTTCTTTACCATGCCCTTCATACGTTCCCATAATCTTTGTGTTAGAGATTTACCTTGCCCAGTGAAGGTGCTGTTAACATGGCGTTAAAATACTACATCGAAATGTAATATTAATTGAAACGAGCACTTAACTTTTTAAAATCGCCATGCAGGCAGGTATGCCTGTCCGGTAGTTGAGTACCGAGCCTGCATCCTCTTTCACTATTACTCTCTTTTTCCACGCCCCCCCCCTCCCCCCTCCTCCCCCCCCCACGCCCCATGTGAGGTTGAGTACAACTGAAGTCAGTCTGTCAGTAGGCCGGCAGCAGCCGTGTGCTCGAACGGGCTGTTGATTGAGGCCAGTCCAGCCCATACTGTCGCCCTTCAGAGTGCAGTGCTTCTGGTAGTTCGCGTGGTAGCGTGTGTCAGTGTGTTTTGGATGTTGTATTACACAGTTGGCAGAAGCTCCTTATCTTCAGTTCTCAGTATTCAGTTCAAGGTTAATTATGTACTTGGCAGACCATATTTTTCTTTTATTTTTACGATGCTATCGTATTAACTTGGTGCCTCGATGACAAATATTTAACCATTCACAACTTAGTAAGTAATAAATGCAGAATATTTGACGTAGTTTTACCATGTGATATCTCAGGAAGGACTTTACATCAATCATACACAGGATAAGCCACGAACATCGGACAAGGCTCCATCTATAAATCGTGTCTTATTAAGTGTCGTGTGTTGTTTGAGCAACAAGTTTCTTTGTCGTCGTAACATACTCTTCATCTCAAAGTTAACTTTTCCCTGGTTGAGAAGCACAAACTGTTGTAATATGTAATAATTATGAACCATAAATTTGTTGCACGTGCATAAAGGTGCCCGAAAGTAGGAACGTGATTGTGGAAACGGCAGAAAATTGAAACTAGGCAGAGTGCAATTACAGCTTTCTTGAAGGAGCTTTTACTGTATGGAATTTCAAATATATATGTATGTATGAAACAGCTACTTTCATCTGTGTCAGCGGAAGACACGTTTTGAAAATACTGTGCCTTTCAGAACAACCGCAGACTAGTACCGCGCATGACAAAGTTGTTAATAAAATCTAACTGTAGCATCTGTGTGCCTCATTTGACCCCGCCGTCGCAATGGACTACCACCAACACACTGTGCCTGCAGGCCCACCTATGGTAGCTGTACCCGCGCCCAATCACCCCTTGACACACCACCAGCTGCACCAGTTGCAGACCCTGGTACAAGCAGAAGACTCGACTTCCTCGCGATGGAGTCAGTACCAGCAGCTCTGGAGACATCATCACATGCAGCATATCAGTGGTAGGAAGACACGTGTGTCCTTGGTATTTTTATCTTTTGTGTGATAGTCTTGGTCTGGGGCATCATTTTGGGGGTCATTCTGTAGTCTGCATTCATCTTTTCCTTGAACCTTGCCCGCAAGATTATTTAGCCCAATCTGGTTCGTGGTGTTTGATGGTTGTGAATGCATGACGCAGGAAGTGACATGCGTTAATTCTCAACCTGTGTGTTGTATTACGGAAGGAGATGGGTTGCTGTCCGTGATGGTGGGTCTTTCTGGGGAAGCTGACAGTTCATAGCCAAGAAATTTTCCATTTTTAATGGACCGTGACGTCCAGTATTGTGTTTGCAAAAGTTTGTTATTGAGCCCTTCCACAGCCAATTCATAATATTCTGCGTATTCGACGTCCCTTTTAACAAATAACATTAACCTTCCATGTACGTCTAGGTTTGCAGCGGTCTCTGCCCTTACAGTATGTTGGCATGCATTTAAGTGGACGTCACGTACTGTCTGTCGCACAGACATATTCTGTAATCCATCGGCCTGTCGTAATGAGAACTGCCCAACAAATTTGAGCGGAGTTCCAGAAGAAGAAAAGATCACTTTGTGAAAGAAGGCACAGATGGGTGGTTGATACTGAAATGGGTCTCCACGAAATGTGGTATGAGGGTATGACTGGATTAAACTCGTTAATTACGGAATTAACTGCCGACTTCTTGCAAAAACCCTACTGAATGTTTAGGTTTCATAAAACGCGGTGCATTTCTTTATCAGCTGAGCTAATGTCCGATTTTCAGGCACTCTAAGACTTACAGTTGGCTATAAAACCAGTTCAGATCTTAGAAAGAAGGGTAGTATACAGTTTCAGCTGCTCGGTCTGTACCGGCCTGTATGTAGAAAGTGATTTGTCGATCCCCCCCCGGTACAGATGAAGTGCCCGTAATTCCGGGATTCGAACTGGCAGTATTTCAAATTTCGTGGATTGCAGATAGCTCACCTTTCAAACCACATTAATCTTGATACATTGTCATTACACACATACCGTTGTTATTTCAAATATAAATGCACTGTATACACTAGCTGCACTACTGCTTAAAGCCACTCATTACTTCAACTTGTACTACGTACGTCATTTTGTGCTTAACTGTGTCGAAACATGTTTCAGTTGAAGTTCTATATATGGTGAGTTGATATTATCTGTTGTGTGTGTATGTATGTATGTATGTATGTATTGTATCAGAGTGGTAGCGACGACGTTTCGAAGGAACGTGCTGTAATCTTTCTTTATCGTTGCACCGTGCATTTTGTAGTTTATTTAAGTAACACACCAACAAATACGCATATATAGTCTTTAATAATCTAAAATTTACATCAAAACACTTAAAACGCTCCTACATGTTTCGATCATACGATCATCCTCAGGGAGCATACTTTGTTCCTTGCTAAATTTACAGTTTAAAATACTCAGTGATTTACTTCGTGATATTAATTTGTTGCTGTGGCAGCATGTCTGTAAGTAAAACTAAGTGTAGTAAATAGATTGTTAAGGCAATATAGCAACAATTCAATGTAGTAAGAATAATTATTATACACATATAATTAGGCCATATTGGTTAGAACCTAATTATTTGTGTATAATAATTATTCTTACTACATTGAATTATTTCTATATTGCCTTAACAATCTATTTAGTAAACTTGTTTCTGCTTACAGACATGCTGCCACAGCACCAAATTAATATAACGCAGTAAATCACTGGGTGTTTTAAACTGTAACTTTAACAAGGAACAAAGTATTATTTCACACTATATACGTGCATTTGTTGGTGTGTTACTTAAATTGCTGTAATCTTATTTAGGGCCCGACCTTGACGAGAGAGGCACATGTGCTAGCATACGTTACTGTACCAACTGCCTTGAGAAACTCGTGTCTTATGATGAGGATGTTTGTTGTTTTGTGGTTTTCAACTATAAAACAACAGACATTCCCATTTCACTTCCCTGTTGGTAAGTTAGCTCAGGGGAACAAAGATACAACTACGGCCCCTTGTAACGCTGACCTTGATATCAGTTACAGCGAGTGGTTCTAACGCAGATCCTTAATTTCAGCTCACAAGCGTTGAATTTAGCGTGCAGTTGGTCCACACTGGTCCACATCGTCATCTTCGAGAAGTCTGCACACCGCAATTTGCTGACATCAATCTTCACTACAGAGCTTCAACGAGTATCGCTTAAAGAGATGAATTTTGAAGTTAAGGAATGGGTGAACCACTGCACACGCTTTGTATTTTTGGCATTAAAGTGCATGAATGTGCGCATGGTGGGTAGGGCTTGTCTCTCGGTATGCAGGTTTCATATCCGGAATGGAGGTTCACGCTAAACTTTATATTCGGGGGCCCACACTGCAAGATGTTGGAATTTGACTGCTGTAAATATCGGTTGGAAAAACTGCTGCTTCACATGCTTACCAAATCGAACTTCACTCCTCTTTTAAAAGAGTGGCCATCATGTCAGAAAAGAATGGTGAATTATCTAAAATGTAGACGTCGCTGGAATTGATTTTAGATTTATTTGAAACATTCTGTAACGTGGTGTATATTTCAAGACGAATGAACACGCTTCTTAGATGTCTTAGCGTTATGTGAAATGTAAGTAGCTGTTCATGAATACTCGTAGGTATTTATGTGGAACAAATCATTTGCGTGTATAATGTTCGTGTAGTTGGGAAAGACACATTTTGGAAATATGACCGTCGGGCTCTTTTTTAATAACTGTACGGTCTTGTCGCTAAGTATAAGCTTGCACGGTCCGTTGGCTAAGGGCAAAGAACGAAACGTTTTGTAGAGGGTATTCTTGGCGTTGCTGTGGCGTCTGTCAGTGCATATAGGGACGTTCTGTCAGCAGCTTAGATTGTGCAGCGTCCGATCGATCATATGAATGCTGAATGTGGAAGGACGTTATACTGAGACGCTTTCAGGCACTCTGTCAGAAAGTGAACAACAGTACTTGCCAGTAAATTCGGAAGTCCTTTAAAAAAGCACGCAAATTATAAATCTTGTAATTACAGGAACAGTGACAACTTCAGACGGACAGTGTTTCAAAATATAGCTGATTGAATAAGGAAGTACCGCATATTTGTGTGGAATGGTGTTGAATGAAAAGACCAATCTAGTTAAAGTGACGTGGAATCAGGGTGGAGCAACATAAAAGACGCTATACGGACAGCAGGAGAAGAACAAGTTGGATACACATGGGCAGAGAAGAGAAACTTGGTTGCAGAGTGAAATAAAGAACTGAGGACAGTTAGAGTAGAAATGTGGACGATTCTCCAAAATTTTAAGCAAAGGTTATAAAATTGTCAGGAACAAAAGGAGATAAAATTGGGACATATTTTTTTAAATATCTTAATATATTACTGGAACGTAATTAACAGTATTCAAATTGTTTAAAAAATAAAATAGTAAGAAATGGTAGTTCGTGATACAGTTCCAAGCGAAGCATTTAAAAGGGGACGCATGTTACTCTGTAATGCCGAAACAGTCGAACACAGACCGCGAGTAGAAATGTAGGTGATCAAACAGTTGGAAATAAACTGGAATTAAGTCCAGAAGGAACAAGTTCCTGTACTGCCTGACCCTGAAGATGGAGACACTTTGCTCGTCCAAAGGGTCGGTAACTGTCTACAAGTCAACACAGGTGAAGTCCAAGAATAACTGGATATTCGAAGTTCAGAAATTCCAGGAAATTTTTTCGTAAGGCAGAAATTTCAAGACTCCATGTTTAGAGAGAGTAAGTTTAGGCCGAGGTTTATTCCTTGCCGTCACAGTCGGCAAAGGTCTCTTCGATCATCGTTGAAAACATCTAGATTTTGTTGCTAAGTGTTGTGTCGGCAATGTATTATTCCCTGGATGCTGTTCAGTAGCCATTAGCGTCGCGCTAACTACTGATTTTATCTATCGGGTATCCAGTTTACCTTGTGTAGAGGTGACGTGCCATGGAGACATAAAGGGGCAGTGGGTGTAAAACGCCATGCATTCTCATTTGTCGTTATGTGTTCCGATAGACGCTTTGACCTCATTATTCTGGAGGAGCTATCCGCCTGTGCTGATTGCATTGGAGGCCGGATTGGCCCCCAGGGTTGATCTGATCATTGCTGCGTAGAGAAATGTTCCTACATTGGCTGGGAATCGAATGGGCGCCATACAGATCCTAACCAGAAACGATAGTGTCCGGCTCATGTTGTCGTTAACTTGTAATGAGTTAATTATTAACATGTACTTTTTTATTACTATTTTATGAACTTTTTTTCTCTCTTTTTTTCCGTGGCACAACATCCGCAACTCAGGCCTAGGCCGCCTCATGGTTGGGGTTTCTAGATCACACACAATTAGACACACACCCTGCAGGAGGCACTTCTCTGAACGAGTGATCAGTTCGTCGCAGATGCCGCTACCTGCACGACATAAAACACAAGACATGAACATCCATGCCGTCACCGGGATTCTAACCCTCGACCCCAGGAATCAAGTTGCTTCAGACCTACGCCATAGATCTCACATCCAGCGGGATCGGTTACGAAAAATTCGCCAGTTTTTGGAATAGTTATTAGGAAAGTCTGCGAGCCTTGAGACTAAACTAGTTACAAAGAGTATGGTGAAGGTACTAGACCATAGTTCTAAACGTGTTTGCTGCTGTTGGACTTGGTCTGATACGTATCTATATCCTTAAGTATTACCTATTAATTTATGATAGTCTATAGATTGCCGCTTTTTCGGGCGTTTTCAGACTAAGCGAGTCCCCCGTTAATCTATACGAGATACGTTAGGATGTTGGCCTCTTTATGTTTTCATTATCAGATATTCACAATTAGCAAAACCATCACCTCTTGTTCTGCAGGCCATTTCTAGGACACCTATCCATTCAAATTCCTTTTCACTGTCATCCGTCTTTGGTTTGCTTCTAAGCATCTGCCACTCGTGATAGTTGAATGCGTTAGATAAGAGGCATAGAGGCGTTATTCGAACCGCTCGAAAGCGTGACATAGATAGAGACTTTAGATGCCGGACTGCTGGCTACAAGTCAGTATTCGGAAGGTCCTGCGACCGGCCACCTCGACACAGGTTTTTCTTGGTTTCCCTGTGTCTATAAGCAAATGCTGAGATGGTTCCCAAGATTCCAAGTTGCCACTACATGCTTCTC
>Ga0136643_10002635_pt1 | contig 23513 bp, 13 predicted proteins | sample TergutLab28metaG_FD_96883 | JGI IMG/M metagenome (GOLD analysis project Ga0136643, IMG submission 96883) | Labiotermes labralis P1 segment gut microbial communities from Petit-Saut dam, French Guiana - Lab288 P1 (version 3) (version 3) | ecosystem: Host-associated > Arthropoda: Insects >... | reverse complement strand
TTTTTTTCCTCTTCAAAATGCAGTTTGTTTCATAATTCTAACGTATTTGGTTCCTGTATTATTCACATTTTATATACAGGGTGTGCTAAAATTAAAAAAATAATTCCGGCGCCAAAAGGTTAAGGTTACCCATTTTATGGTTTCCTGATCGTGGCAGCTGTCACTAGATGCCCCGATGGATGTAGGTTTACATTGGGATGTAGCTGTCGTGTTCAGGGAAAGGATAAAAGGGACACTGTATTTAATGACGCTATCAGTAACCCTGAATATGTGTTTCAATTGGTTGGATGACAGGACATTTTAAATTGGATATACTGTGGAATGAAGTGGTCGTGGCCAAGGTGGAGGTACCAATCGCGAATTGCCTGCAGGATCTGAAGGTGAATACAAAAGTCCTGAGTGAGGACGATGCCTTGGACCTGTGGATTGTTTAGTTATTATGTCATTTGACGATGCTGTATCAGCGCTTCCGTCTGAATAACTGACAATTTACAGACTGAGATTAATATGAATTATATATAAAGACCCAGTCCGTACCGCGCAGTAAACACACTCCGTCTCAGTTATAAAAAACCAGTCAGTTAATGTTGTATAGGGAAATAATGGCTGTTTGTTCTGAGATCCACACAAAACACATAAATACAGCTGTGTGGGCAGAACGTAGAGTTGTTGAATGTTAAACTGGTGGTACATATAGTTACCACTGGTCTTAAAAGTGTTAATAGGTTATTTACTGACACTTTATCAATTGCAATGCACCGTCATCTAGTAGTAACGTAAATGATGATCTGGAGGGCAAGCAGTCGTGGCCTATCTTATAGCATTAACCCCTCGTCTCTCTGGATGCGCAAGGTAACACTACCACGACCTGGTCGCCATTGTACAAATTTAATATGCCAAATTTTCCAATTTCCATATGAATTGTTTCCTTTACTGTTGGAGAGGGGGTGAGAAGGGAGGGAGAAGGAAGCCGTCAGTGTAATGATTGCAGTTGCTTCGCGACAGGAAATGGAGTCGACGCCTGATATGACATACGTAATAAATACACCTAATGCAATAGACAATATCGTACTGTGTATGAGCTGTAGGTACAGCGGGGTAATATGCCTGTGAAGAACTGACCAGTGAGTTCTGCGTGATGGCGCTGGGTGTTAGGGGGTGCGGTAAATGTGCAGTTTAGTGAGGCGGAGTTAGTTGGGTAGCTATTTGCATATTGTATTAGAAGATTCATGTCTTCTGGGTTGTGACTCATTGTCCTGGGTGTGTAATTCCAGACGTTTCGAATTAATATAGTGCTTTCATCTTCATGATCATCAGTCCAAGAAGAAGAAGAAGAAGAAGAAGAACACTCACTAGACTGCTTACCGTGAGCATGGTGGAATTTAAGGTTTAGCATCGTGCAGGGTTTAAGGGGAACATTTGATTGCTTTCTCAGTGAGGACACTTTAGCGAGGACATTATAGCGAGGACACTATAGCGAGGTTATTATAGCGAGGACATTGTAGTGAGGACACTATAGCGAGGGCACTGTGGTGAGAACACTATAGCAAGGACACCATAACAGGACACTATAGCGAGGACAATAACGTGGACACTTTAGTGAGGACACTATACTGAGAACACTATAGCGAGAACACTATAACGAGGACACAGTAACGAAGACATTAAAGCGAGGACACTGTAGCGAGGACATTCTAGTGAGGACATTATATAAAGGACACTATAACGAAGACACTATAGCGAGGACGTTATAATGAGAGCACTATAGCGAATGCACTATAGCGAGGACATTATAGTGAGGACACTAGAGCGAATACACTTTAGCAATGATAATATAACGTGGACACTATAACGAGGACCCTATAGCGAGAACACTATAGTGAGTACTCTATAGCGAGGACATTATACGGAGGACACTATAACAAGGACACTGTAGTGAGGACACTATAGTGAGGCCATTATAGCGCGGACATTATAGCGTGGACACTATAGCGAGGATATTATAGTGAGGACATTTTATTGAGTACACTATAGCGAGGACCTTATAGTCAGGACACTATAAGGACAATTGTATAACGACGCCACGGAAAGGTGTCCTGGATGGTGGGGATGTCGTCACTAGACTCCCACCCTTGATGTCAACTCTTTTAACCGCCCCCCCCCCCCCCGGCGATATAATAAATCGGAGATGTTCAGTGCAAAGAGATATCATAGCAGATGGTCCTCATTTCTGAAAGAGATTTCCTAACCCAGTATTACTTTTAATTTTCAGTGTATGAACATGTACTAACCCTGCAACAATAGAACTTACCTCTGATGCATGGGAGAACTTTGTTTTTTTGTGGCATTTCAAGATTAACATATTTGTGCAATCCCCTGACTCCCCTAACATTATAGGTATGAATAGTGTGTATGTGGACATTTTTATGTAAGGGGTAAAATTTGAGAGACAAGAATTTTTAAGATTCTTGTTTAAATGTGCCCTGAGGTATGGAATTCTCTTAAAGGAGCATTTTCGTTGCTTTTGTTTTGCATGTTGCTTGGTGCGTGGTCACTAGAGGGAGTAGGTCACGTGTTTCAAGTCTAACCCGAGCACAAGTTGCTACAATTAAAAATTTTGCTACCACATTCAATTTCTCCAACATCAATTCATCCAACACACAGGGAAGGTAAGTTGTTACTCACTTAATGTGCTTTTGGTTTCCATATGTTTGCTTTGTAATGGTTTAAGTATTTCGTCTTAATGTGTCTCATAAATCTATACTCTTTAACCATTTTGTGTAATCGAGATATTTTGCTAATACCAGTTAGTTCTGGCTCTGAAAAAAACTTGCTTGATTCCACTCACACAGGGAATGCATGTAATCACATTGCTGAGGGGTATGTATGAGAGCATTTGAGTGTGGTGAGTTTACTGTGGTGATACTAGTGAGCACAAAAACATAAATTTGTAGTGTGCAAGGTTTATTATATAAAATGGAATGCAGAATATTCCACTTCTGAAGTTCAGTTAGTGGCCAATCCAAAGTATAGTGTTGCTTCAGTAAGGATCATGCATAATAATGTATGAATTAATCTCATGGTAGGTGAGTTAGTATTTCTGAGCAGGCAACAGCTGTGTTGCCACTAACTCTTTTTCTGCTGCCAGCATCATATCTCTGTGACTTACTTCCTGCTCAGAGCTTGTACCTTCAGTTCTGTCCCATTCAAACAAAAGGCCACTGTGTAGTGGTGTAAACTTGTGAAGTGTGTATCTTTGTGACTGTAAGGATGAGAGAATTTCATTTTTTTTTTTGCATTGCATCTTGGGACTATAAAAGTTGTACATACAGGTATACAATTTGGTTTATTGATCAGGAGGTGTGAAAAATAGTCTCTGAATACATAAATCATTTACAAATGAAATTTCATCAGTGAGAAATATTAAGCCTCTCCACCCCATGTCCACTGTGATATATTTTCTGTTAAGTACAGTTTTCTTGGGCCATCAACTGTATCAAGTAATGGAAAGAAACCATTGTTTTGAAGTTGGAGAAGGTGGTGGCTTCCAAAAGAGTGTTTTCTTTTAATTGTTTCTTGCAGCTGATAGCCAAAGAAGACTTCATTGAATGTGAGAACTGCAGATCATGTTTAGTTTAGTGAACTGGCAGGGTGTTCGTACGTTGATCCTCATACACTTGAAATAGATCGAGATGAAAAGGATCAGTGCTTTTAAATGGTATATTTTGTGTGTCTTTGAACGTTTTAAACCCTCTTTATGTTGATCTTTTCAGCAGAAACATTTTGTGTTTCATATTTTTATGGTTTATAGACTTCTGCATATGGATGACATGCAGTGTAAAGCCTGTGCACAATCAGGCTTCTTTTTCCTGATAATGGAAAACAGAAGTACAGCGGTGAAAATGCTGTATTTAGCTCATGGTGTAGGAGGTCAGACAGTTCTTGGCTTGAAAACATTAATGTGTGTGCGTGAATTTCTTTTATGATGGAAGTCTGAAAATGTTGCTGTATTTCTGTGAAAGTCACACTTCAAAGGCTGGGCAGAAAATTTAGTAACACTGGATGTACTGTGTGGAGTAGAAATACTGTACTATTACACTTCAGTTTCTTCAATTTGACATAGTCACCATGCTCACAGTTCTTAACTATTTCAAGGAAGTTCGGAACTACGAATTAGTAACTGAATTAGAACAGACATATGTAAAATATATGGTATAAGTATGGGGTTTTTAGTTTTATGTATGATTGAGAAAATTTGTTTGCTGACAGTAACTAGTTTTATGTTTACTGAGTGTAAACCTCAGTAACTTGGTATTTTGAATTTTATGGGAAGGATGTCTATAGATTCAAAAGCTACATTGTTTCTGTGGTTCCATATTTTGTCTTATGTACATAGGTGTACAAAAAGCTTTTATGTGTGTTTCAAATGACAAAGCTGTTGGCAGAAGTTGTGAGATTATTTGTGACATTTAATTGGTTGTCCATTTTGATTTCCATTTCACAGCCATTCTGGTCATCCCCCTCTTTGTTCACTTTATATGTCAAAATGCCTTAAGTGAAGTTATGTTATGTTCTGTCAGAGGTGATCGGGTTTGGCTGTTTTCATTCATTTGCAAGCATATCTCATCTCTTCTAATGATGCTTTAGCATAACTTATTTTGCTTCCATAAATCTTAATAATTTCCTTCTGGTAACCATCCCTTTAAATGTATTTGTAGTTCCTTTTTCAAATTTGAGCCAGAATACCTGTATACAGACCAGCTCTCCCAGCAACTCCGGCAGGTACTGGTGTGCTCTTTCTTCAGCCATACATTTTCAGGAGTATGAAACAAAGCACTTCCTTGTAGTACTGAGGTTAAGAATGAACAGAACTTCACTCCCTCGCTAAAACATTATGGATTAAATTTTACGCACTGGGACTTACTTCTTGTTCCACTTTATGTGATGTCAGTATGTTTTCTGTTGTCATTATTCAAGAACCAAGTTGTTTCACAGAGCATTGTGAAAGTATTCAAGTGCTAAATATATAGGGTTAAAAGTGGGCCTTGTAAAGTGGTCTGTTATTAACATGTTCATTGTGTTTGATTTCACTAGTGATATATTTGTCTTGCTTTCTTTCCTGTGTGTTTTCTAGGGGCCAGGGTTCCCCTTCACTTCCAACCCTTCAGCACAAGTCTGCTCCACCACTCACACTTTCCTTACACAATAATGTTAAAGTCAACCCTCACAGCATTTTCTCATTTCTCCACCATAACAACTAGAGCATACAAACACATTTGCAGTTCAGAAATGTGAGATCTTTTGTTCTCACAGAGGTAAATATTAAGATTGCGTCTTCTGGGTTATTTGGTCGGTAGGTAGGTAGCACTGTTTTGGAGGAGGCAGTACACTTCTCCAAACCAGTGGTATGACTGTACCAAACTACATCACATGATATGCCATAAGATTGTAATCATAATTGTTATGTGTGCACAGTCATTATTTTGGTTCATATAACTTTCAAAGAATTTTTTCTAGCTCCCATTTATAATGAAATAATTTTTATAATGCAATACCATTGTTATCACATTATAATGCTGGAGTGACAGGAAGTTAAATAAAGCTGCGTATATTCTGCAAGACACAGGCTTTGTGGATGAAACTCATTTTTTTTTTGTGATGCCAAATTATTAAACATGTTACTTAGGTGGGGGAACTGTGTAAGATGCATATCACCGGAAAAGAGGACCTGTGAAGTTTCTTCATATGCTTTAATGAACTAAATAGTGATATGTATTATGTTATAATTTTGTCCGCCTTTGCTAATACTTTCTGTCTTCAACATATTCGTAATTTAAGAAGAACAGATTGGAGCTATACAGTTCATATAAGAGTGGACCCTCGATATTTATCATTAATTGGTTTCTGAAAAGTGTGATGGAAGAGGAACCCATTGATATTGAGCGATATGCTGATATGTGAAATGAAAATTCATTCCTGAGTAGCCATAAACTTGAGCACAAAACTTAATTTGGGATGAATGAACACCTCTAAATATTAGTTAAAGCATTAATTTTATTCACTGAAACACGTGACTGTACGCTTGAAGGGTAAGTCACCGTCCTTCTAATAGAATCGAGAAGTTGAGTGTTTTGGATCCCTGGAGGCAGTCTTGTTCATGTAATGCGTATCTATAGTTGATTGTAACCTAGCCATTTTCCTCTTATTTAGGATCTTTTTGTAGCAACAGAGACCAGCTTCCACTTCAAATTTCTCTACATTTGGCCCCTCAAAAGCATGTTCATTACTCGAATGCTTTAATAAATCCATCATTGTCAACATTCTTTGCTTCTTCTCTGAGACATTTAATCCCCTCATTTGCACCAGATATTGATTGCTGAGCTCGGTGCATGCACCCAGAAGTTCTTCAGGGACCTAGGGCCCTAATTCAAGGCCCATTCAATTGTCTGATGGCTTATGGCATGACAGGCTCTTCTCCTTCAAGATGAAACTTCTGTTGCTGATGTTAGAACATCCCTTTTTTCATCCATATTGAAGACTTGAAGGGGGCTGTATCTTTGGTATGTGTTAATGTGCCCAAACTTCTTGATATAACTCCCTTGTAACTAAGATATTTATCTCACTGATTCACCATACCTCACAACCACATGAAGTCCAATCCTTAACTCTTTAAACGCTGAGTTAAATCCCATTTGCCATTTGCTGGCATTATTAGGAGCTCACCATATTTTCCACATTAGCAGGATAAGGGTTAATCAAATTTACTACATATACCTCTGTGTATTGGGAATTTAACCTGGCAGTTTTTTGTTGTCCACTCTCAGATTGATGAAAATCCACTTAGTCTGCTACCTTTTCAAAGTAGAGTTCACATTGAATCCCTTTGCCTGCTGATCATAAATTCAAATAAATAGTGTCCCAGAAAATACTATATGCTGGTTCTGCAACATTCTGTTGTGCCACTCTTAATGTTGCAACATCTGTATACTTGTCTCTTTAAGCCATAATTGTTGTTTCTGCTGTAGGCAGTATTCTATGTGTCTGATATTGGCTGTACATTTGCCATCTACAAAGACAACAGCAGTTTTCATGTTTGAGTTTAATGTGGGAACTACCCTTGGCCTTGTAGCATTGTCATTTGGCTTTCCAGATGTGAACACTGAGTTTGTTGCATATATACGAGTATAATAATAAGCTCCAAAGCAGGTAGAGAACTGGTTTCAGAAACTCTCACTAGGAGTGTTCCTGGTAGACATGCTTCTGAATGACTGGAAGTGGTACACATGACACATGGTGACATTATGACATTCTGAAATATTGATGTTTGTTTGTGTGTGGCATATGTGAGAAATGATAGATTGGAATGTAATTCGATATTGAGAGGTCCACTGATTTATATATATCTTTTGTAATTGAAATTGTTAGCTTCCTAAGGGGGAAGGACTCTGTTCCCAGGAGTTAGTTTGAAAGTGTGTATGTTTTTAGGTATGTTTTGCTACAGTGTATGACCATTTGCCGTCTTTGTTGTCAGTCAATATATTAGTCACTCGGGGTGTAGAGGTTTTGATATTTGTATTGCCATTGGTACTATCACTTTACATGAATTCATAAATGCAGTTTTATGAATTGGAATAAATATTCACTGTATTCAGAAATATTTGTCAGATATAGTTTTTCATAAGACGAACATCTTTAGTTATGTAGAGTTTTCTCATGTGTTACACATTTTGGAGACATTGACCATTTCTTTCAAGGGGACTGCTTGAGTTGACATATGCATACTAATCCCCATATTTGATATACTGTGCACTTCTCCAACCTTTTTCTTTTTGCTTCAAATTGTGCACTCATAATAGCCTTATTCATGTAAATTCAAACACTGATGTTTACTGCATATCCATCCTCTTCTATCCTCAAATCCCTCGGCTGCTGGGGGCCTACACTGTCTGGCTGACTGCCTGCCCTGCGGCTAACAATTGGTAATTACACCTCGTTTTGGTGTATGTGTGTGTTGCAAATTATTAATGAAGGAAGCTATGTTTTTTTTAATTCCCTACTGAGTATTTATCAGGAATGATACCACACAATTTTTGCTGTTATTTTATGTGTTTACGTGTTTGAATAGCCACATTGGGTATATTCATGTGAAGTCATCACAAACACAAAAAAAATGTGCTGTACATTGTTATTTTGAATTTTGTTGCTGAGAAGTTTTGATTTTACTCCTGTCTGTATGTGTCATCGTGTAGAAAGTTAGTTAACTGTCAAGTGTTGTGATAGTTTGTACAGTGCATGAAGGCTCAATTTCTTGAGTTGCTCATGTTAATAGTAAGACAGAGAAAGAGAGAGACGAAGGCTTTGTGTAGCAACATTGTGAATTACTGAGGTTATGTAGTGTTCACATCAGAAGAATGACCTGTGACTATGGAGCACCGGTGCCATGATACTGATGGGGGTAAACTAAAGTACCCAGGGAGAAACGTTTCCCAGTGTCACTTTCTCTACCGCAAAGCCATGTGATACTTGTGGTAGACAAAGTGACTTACATTTTCATGCTTTGTTAAATATGTTAAGCAAAATAGTATGAACATGTTCATTAGTAGGCATTCTGTTATTGAGGCATGTGAAAATAGACACTGATATAAAAGAAATGGGACTGAATGTTGCTTGCTTAGTTACACTCAATTGCTTGAAGTTTAGAGCATGAATCCATCGTGAAACAGAAAAGTGGAAATGTCACATGTTTGTCATGTTGAATAACTTCATGTTCTCTTCCCTCTCCTTTAGCATGTTCATGGCTTAAGCATTGGATGATTTCAGAGTAAGTGGTTTATTGCTAACAAATTCTGATGTTCCATTCGACTTTGTTTTGATTCATTGTTTTATGTTCAGAACATACATTTATTATGATGAATATCTAAAATAGGATTAATCTTGCATATTTTAAACTTTATTCTGTACTATCAGTTGTCTTAAAAGTTCTTGGGTCTGAGTGTACAGAAAATTAGTTTTCTGAACTGAAATATTGGTTAAAGTTCTGGGAATTTTGTATATGGTTGTATAAAACCAAATGTAAGACATTCAGATGCAAGAATGGATTTGGACATATGCACATGGGCTGGAGTTTTGTAGTCAGTATAGCAACTTGCTACAGGCTTGCCTGTACGGGGATTGAATCCTAGGCGGGGGCAAGATTTTCCTCATCCGTCCAAACCGGCCCTGTTGCTCACCCACCCCCATCTAGTGCCGAGGTTAAAGAAAGATTAGAGCTATTCATCCCATCCCCTTTGTGGCCTGTTCTAGGGTTAACTTAACCTCTACCTTTTTACTGAATATCTGGTGCATGGTACATAAAAATCTCAGCTTCATGAATCTGATTTACGCATTACGGAAGTGTCATAATCCATGGTAGAGTCAGAGTGTTTTGTTTCACCCCTCAGGCCAATTTGTGAACAAAATTGCCTGTGTGTTGATACCCAAGACCTAACCCTTGTAGCATTTTGATTGTCTGTATGAGGAGTGGTGGCGAGTAATTTGATTTTTGTTCATTTGTTATGAAATGGGCAAATTTTTAATATTTTGAAAAGTGTCTTGTCATCCTTGCACTTATGGCATGATAGTATTTTTCGAGTTCTGATGACATGTCACTTGCATTGTTTTAAACTAGACCTGTATGTATTATTTTTGCATGTGTGTATATTTTTCATTGCCACACTTTTTGTAAGATGTTTGTACTCAATTGTTTATTTCAACTGATACAAAATAGTATACATTATTTTAATTTCATTTTCTGAATGTTCTTTCATAAGAAATTTTGCTAAGAATTTATTGTCACAAAGACTTAATTCTGTTGTTACCACAAAGGAGATAGTTATATATATATATCCTGCTCAAGAAGTTGATCTGTAAATCTGACATGTTTGAGTGAATTACAGCTGTTTGATACTATATTGTCACCTTGTCTTGCTGGCATATTAAAATAAGTTTTTTTTAATGAAATTATTTCATTATATGTTATTTTGGTATTTTATACCAACAGACACATTCATTTACAGTCAATTTTAAAAGCAGTTGTAATTTGTTGATGCTACATGCATGTTTGGATATTCCTTCAGAGCCACAGTGTCACAGTATGGCAATTCTCCAAGCAAGCAACACAGCACTGGATCCCCTTCTGTGGCCTCAAGATCACAGTCTGTATTTTTGAAGTCATCAGCCTCCCCGTCATTTAAAGGGACATCCAAGCGAGACAAGTCAAACAAAGAAAGTAAGAGGAGGTCATCACGTAAAAGTGATCGTGAGTCACAGTCATCCATTCATTCCCCTACACCCACTAGTCAGTGGTACACATCAGAACAGGACCTGTCGTCTTCCATAATCACTTCTTCGGGCACCACACCTGTGTTTGAACTGCGACAGGAGGTAAATATGAAATGTAGCATCATTAGCAGCAAGTATAAACATTCTCACTTAAAGAGTTATGGTAGTTGAATCAGTAAGTGACTGATTATGGACTGATGACTGAGGTTTATTTTCCTGGTAGTAGCAGGAATTTTCCTTTTTTCTTACATATTTTGCCACATCAACTCTACCAGGCTTTCTGATTAGCAGGTACTGGGGTCCATTTCTCCAAGGGCTAATTAGCCAGCATGTGAAGCTTATCCCTTATTTTTGTTAGATATCAAGGTTAGGAATATGTGGAGTTAAGCCTTCACCTATTGTATGCCTTCACAGTGTAGTAGTACCTTTCATAGAACTGACACCTTCTGTCATACAGATTTGCAGCAGAGGTCAGTTCCTACTTGTTGCTTATTTGCTTATTGCCTGACGTACATTTTTTATATGTAGATTAGTCAGAATAATGCTTCATCTTTTTCATTTCATGCTGTGTACAAGGTAGATGCGTGAACATTTCACAGAGCTGCACTACAGCATTACTGAAAGCATAGTCATTTTTCTTTGTACTGTATTCTCCACCTTTGCCAAAAGTCTTTTTCCACTTTCGAACAAGAGCTTGTGTTCCCAATCAGTGAAAAACATTCTTCATTTTCTCCAGCTGCTGGGACATGGCATTTTTCAGTGCCTCATTGTCTTGTAGTGCTGTCCTCACAACTCATCTTTCAAAAGACTAATCAGGTGAAAATGTGATTGTGAGGTCAGCACGGTAGGGTAGGTGCAACAACAATGTCTGTGCAAATTTTTTATGATGTCAGTGATGGACACACTTGTGTGTCATGGGGAAGCAACACTTCAACATTTTTCCTGTGGGCCTGACTGGATAAAGGCAAGCGTTCGGACTTCTTAGTGTTGCAGTAGAGTAGTGCTAGTTTACTGTTCTCTCTAGGCAAGAATTTCACAAGAATAAATCCTCTCTCATCATAGAAGGCTGTAGCCATGATTATTGCAGATAGTGGACCACTCTTGAGTTTCTTCTTCTTTTGGGATGTTGTGTGGTGCCATTCCATTGATTGTCAATTAAATTCAGGTTATAAATATGGACCCAGTTCCCATCCCTCATGACAGTGACATGGAGCTGTCACTGCATGTATTATATGAGTGCAAAAAGGTTCATGGTGATGGCTTTCTTTGCCCTTCATATACATCTGTCAGCATTTGTGGCACCCAGCAAACACTGACCTTCAAATATCCAAGCAGTTCAATAATTGCCATTACATTGCCTTTACCACTGGACTGGGTGGAGCAAATTTATCAATGGTTTTGTGACGGTTGCTGCACATCAGTGTATCAACCAGTGTATGGTGTCAGACATAACTGCAATGCAAGGTTTACTACTACTGCTGCTGCTACTGCTACTACTACTACTACTACTATTACTACTACTACTACTACTACTACTACTACTATACTGCTTACTTCTTGAGAAGCTAACCAGTTCTCAGCTAGTCAAATTCCCCACATTTTATGGAACCTGAAGGTTCATTACCATATTCGTAAGTGCCCACCACCTGTCCCTATCCTGAGCCAATTCAATCCAGTCCATTCCCCCACATCCCACTTGCTGAAGAGCCATCTTAATATTATCCTCCCATCTATGCCTGAGTTTTCCAAGTGGCCTCTTTCCCTCAGGTTTCCCCACCAAAACCCCGCATACACCTCTCCTCTCCCCCATACGTGCTACATTCCCCGCCCATCTCAGTCTTCTCGATTTTATCACCCGAACAATATTGGATGAGGAGTACAGATCATTAAGCTCCTCATTATATAGTTTTCTCCACTCCCCTGTTACCTCGTCCCTCATAGGCCTAAATATTCTCCTCAATGCCCTATTCTCCAACACCCTCAGCCTATGTTCATCCATCAATGTGAGTGACCAAGTTTCACACCCATACACAACAACAGGCAAAATTATAGTTCTGAATATCCTAATCTTTAAATTTTTGGATAGCATATTAAATTGTGCAAATGAGATTTTTATTTAGGAACACAGTTAAAAACCTGTTAACTTTGCTATTCAGAATCATCTGGAATATCAGAATTGTGGACTATATAGTATTGTTTTAGTTCCTGTAAAATGTGTTATGCATTGCCTTGCCTTTAGTTGACACCAAAGCGGCCATTGCGGTCTGAGGTTGAACGTGGACGTCGTCTCAGTCGCCCGCCAAGTGGACAGTTTCAGCCATCAGCTCGAATCAACACCAGTGCCTTTCCAAGTACAAATTTCAATGGAAGCAGCAGCACTCCATGCAGTAACCGTGACTCCATAGGTTAGGATCATTGTTGCCACACCCTACCTAGTTTACAGTTTTCTGTATGTCACTCTTTGCACGAACTCGAATGCTGTAGGTCAGACATACTGCTGTCATCCTCTGCCAAGTATGCATTTATTTATGCACAGAGTTCTGTGCATACTTTTCATTATTCAATTTCAGGTAATTCAAAATTGGTGTCAGATTTTGTGCACTGACTTTCGTATTGTTAGATAAATTGTCAAGTAAATGAATAATCCTTTATTGGTCCCTTAATGTATATTGTCATCATGCAGGTTGATTGCTGCTGCTGCTGCTGCTACTACTACTACTACTACTACTACTACTACTACTACTACTACTACTACTACTACTACTACTACTACTGCTGCTGCTGCTACTACTACTGTTACTACTGTTACTATAACTAACACAGCCCTCTTACTTGCTTTATGATGATGCTATTTTTCATGAGTCTGAAGGTTGCATGTTTGGGTACTGATTTGTGTGTCCTGAAATTATAATTTTAAAGTTCTAGTCTGGGTTATACTTAAATATTCAAATTGTGCCATTCAGTAAACAAATCCATCTCGATTATAAAAATTAGCAAGTTAGTGCCCTGTAAGGGAATAGTAGTGGCTGGCTGTTTTGAGATCTATAAAAACCACAGAATGTAGGTGTTAAAAACCTGAGGGTACATAAAGTAACCACTGGATCCCAGTGGTTTAAAATATGTAAATGGTTGGCATATTGGCAGTCAGTTCTTTAGTGTATGAAGGCTGTCTAAGGATCTCACAGTTATTTGTCTTGTTCCTTTGTGTTCCAGGAACCACAGACTCAACAGCAAGTGAAGAAGATATGATACCACCTCCACTTCCACAGAAAGCAAGAGATGTAGACTACTGCAATCTTCCAGATGATGTGGACTCTGTAGTGTCGGAATCTGTGCAGTCACCTGCAACTCCACGAGTCAGGAACAAGGTTTGTTTCACATCCTTGTATTATTGTGTAAAGTTTTAAACTATAAAATGGATAGTTACTAACTTACCTGTATCAGTGACATTTATGTTCATTTTTACCTTGTCACACAATGTAACATACATGTTCATGTATTAATATGTTATCGTGAGTGCCACGTTGTTATACGTGTTAAATGAAATTGAAAATGGTCTTAGGACTGAAACATGTCAGAGCAGTTTTAGTGTTTTAATGTGTAACTTTCATATAAGTGCATTAGTTGATGTGTTAATTGAGTAAACATTCAGTTCAATTCAAATTGTACATTTTACAGATCATTGGTTTAGGACAAATACCTGCTGTGTTAATTTGAAATAGTGTATTATGAATGTTCTTTAAAATCAGGAAAATGCTGAGATTAGATATATAGTTTAAAACATGGTGTCAGTCAGATGGTGTGTGAGAGTTCTTTCCTTTCACAGTAACGTTTATGTAACCCTGATAGATCTAAATTTTTGCACTCAAATATGTTTGGGTTTGTCCAAAGAAGCCACATCACTGGTACAATACTTTTTGGATGATGTCTGTCATGTTTGTCTCTTAGTCTGTGAGGCTTTCTACTTAAATTTGGCACTTAAATATGTGAGGTCATCTTAAATTTGCATATGAAGCACTGAACCAGACTGCGCCAAACTGGACCACGTGGAGTCAAACCAAGGCCTGCATCGCCAAATCATCCTATGAGATCTCTGCTCTTCTGAGATATAACGCAACGTTGAGTAGTAATTACTTACCAGCGTTTCAGGACAATCTATATAAGTCCCGTCTTCATGCGTCAAGAAATCCCAAAGAGAGAACAGAGCATGAATGAAGTTAGCTGACACAGTCTTCTTTTTTGGGACTTTGTCCATCACATATTTTTTTAAAGCAGTGTGACATTTCAGAAGCTGGCTGTTTCCATTTTCATGCAACGAAGCATCTAACCTGGTTAATCTCTAGGATTTGGTTATTCTCAAATCACTGAGCACCATAGAAACAGTTACTTGTTAAGATATGCAACTGCGAACAAATATAATCCAAGGACAGTAACAGGAAAATGGCTATTGAAAAATTAAAAATTAACTACAAGTCTCAAAAATAAAACCTGGACCAATCCATAGATTAAAAACAATACAGGATCTATGAACTCAGTGTGATCAGACCACAGACATGACACAAAAATCCAGAACACATGTATTGAAATTCTAAACACAACTAACACCATCTTGAAAAAAATTGTGAATCTTGATGGTTCAAGTAAGTTTATAAACAGAAAAATATAAATGTATTATTTAGTCAGTATGGATCATAATGGCATGGCAGTGCATCTCACTAGGAGTGACTGTGAAGGGTTTTAAGAAGTGCGTGTATCCAATGCAGTGGATGAGACTGATGATGTTGATATGTTGTGGAATGACAGTGAAGAGGATGGGAATATTAGGAGTGAGTGTGAGGAGGTGAAGGCACTGACTGTGAAGATGGAGACAGTGACACTGATTGGTAAAGGTAGATAAAATCTGACATACTTTATGTAGTAAGTGTATGCAGTTAATAGTAAAATTTTTTTGCTTAGAAGACATTTTAGTTTTGTGGGGTTTTCTTCAATTAAAGTCATCTTGTATTTGGATAAATACAGTATGTTTTCTGTACACCGTAGCGTAATCTGTATGTAATCATGATTTGGAAGGGTGTTGTGTCATGTTTTGTAATATGCTGTATTTGGCATATGCATGGTTAAATTCCAGCATGTGTTTCACTCAAACTGTGTGTGTGTCTTTAGGTGATTTCCAGAGTTAATTAGTGTTTATTTTATTGAATTATAGTTCTTTGTAGCTTAAAGTCTCTTGTGTTTTTTGTTAGGGAGGAATTTAATTTTTGAATATTATTACATTAAACGTATGCCTCAAGTGATTAATTTTCTCAGGTATGTTGCGCAGTGCTTTTGTGGAGTTCCCAGTGTGGGTCAGTTTTCAGTGTAGTAGGTGTCATTCTTTTTATAGGCCACGAAGGCCCTTAGGGAGAGTAGAGGTATAGTTCTACTCTTTTCTAGGACCTTGGGCACACTAGATGGGGGTGGGGTGGGGTCAGCCCCACGCCCCGGCCGCCTCTACCCCCAGGAAAGACCCAGTACCCATTTTACAGAAGGCTGGATGGGCCCCAGGGCCGGTCTGGACATGTGGAAAATCTCTTCCCCACCGGGATTCGATCCCAGACCGTCCAGCCCATAGTCAGTCGCCATACCGACTGAGCTACCTGGCCCACACAATTTTCAGTGATTATTTCATATTTACTACATAAGGAATAATGTTTGTCTCTCTGCCTGTCTGTCAGTCAGTCAACTAGGTAGGTCACATACTAGCTGTTACTGTGATTGGAACTGCCATCAGGATCTGTTCCCACTAAGTATTCTGAAGTGTCATCACATAGAAGTCACATGGGTTTCATGAATGCCATGATGCAAGTAAGAGGTAGATGAAAGTGTGTGATATATATATACACAAATGTGTGTAATACACTAGGGCCAAAATGTAACGTCACAGAGTTGAGACTATTCCCAATATTTGGCTGTATTCAGATAAGTATATATAGGTATGTGGCAAATACTGTCCTTATATAAAATGGACAGGGGACCACGGTAGCACAGTGGTTAAGAGGTGCTGTGCTACAAATCGGAAGGTCGCTGGTTCAATCCCAGCTGGTGTCAGTGGATTTTTCATTGACATAAAATCCTTCCGATTGCACTATGGCCCTGGGATCGACTCAGTCTCTAACAGAAATGAGTACCAGGAGTATTTCCTGGTGGTAAAGGCAGCCGGTGCATAAGGCTGACAACCTTACCACCATCCTGTGCTGTTGTCACAAAATCTGGGAACCTTAACTTCCTGGAACCCTCTGGGCCACTCCAGGCCTGTAACAGGACTGCTTTACCTTTTTATATAAAGCGGACTAAGTTTTAACGATTTAAAGCCCAGTGGTGCCAACTGTTTTCACATCAAAGAACTCTGCATTTTGCCACAAATTTGATTTTTGTGATTTTTATGGTTGTCAGAATTAACACCCATTGTTTCCCTAAACTATGTTAAGCAGCTGGTGTTATGTAGGTGACAAAATTTGATCTCTGTAAGGCAAGAAGTGAAGTTTTATATATATAATTTAAATGGAGTTAATGTTTGCTGGGTTAATGGATTCTGCACTGCTGTAAAAAAAAAATAGATGTAATTGTTTTGTTTGTTGTGTATTTTTGCTTACAGCCACCTCCTCCAGAACCCATTGAAAGGGAAACTCCACCAACACCACCACCAAAGAAACCAGCTCTCAAGCCTCCATTTTTTTAGTCCGTAGTGAAATTAGAGTAAGTTGTGCACTGATCAAGATTTAATGAAGCTGATTGCACCATATCCTACACAGCCATGACATGAAACTATACAGTTGGATTTATGTATCATTAACTGGAAGGCAACTCCCAGAAATGAGAGGCAAAGGTAATAGTGCTGCTCTTTCTTTCAGAATAACCTAATCAGTTTTTGTTCCTTCCTTCTGAAATAATATTATACCTGCTTTATGATTTTTATAAAAAACGAACGACCTCACTTTGCAGTTGTTCATGGCTACTTCGATTATAAAATAGTATGACTACGTGATTTTAAAACAGGGTTGTCACACTTTTATGGGGGGTGGGGGACAAAAGGCCACAACCATTTTTGCGGGCCATGTGTTTAAAAATCACAATACTTGGTATACCTAACTGCCTGAATTGTTATGTAATTTTTATGATATATGTACAATTTATAAATGTGGCCACAGTTGGTACAGCCCTGGTTTAACAGCTGTCAGCAAATGATGGTGACCACGTCTGTAGTCACAGCACAGTGTTGGACCCCTTACACACAATAATAAAGGGGAGAACTTGCCATATCGCTAATGTTGTTGTTAAAAAAAAAATTATGCAAACAACAGAACTGTGGTGGTGTAGACCAAGTGACTAAAGGAATGATGGTTATGGTTGGTGTAGATGGCTTCATGTTGAGGCAAGAGATTACAATACCTGTTATTTCATTTGATTATCTCCCACAGTTATTTGCAGAGAAAAATGTTCGGCCATAGAGTTAAATATATGCCACTGTAACTTAATGTAAAAAATTTTTTTTAATTTCGTACTGATTGTGCTGCCCAATCAGTAATGTTATTTCACTATTGTTTATTACTTTGAAAAATGTACATCCTTCTTCAGAGTATCATTCTGGAAAACGAGTAATGCCATATTTTGTAAGTCAGCCAATATCACTGCTCTGTTCATATGTTATACAGTATTACCAAGTACACAAAAACCTGTACCTTTAAATCCGTTCGTAATGAGAAACTTCATTCTGCTTCGTGTATGCTGTCCACGCCATTAGAGTTTATACACTGTTTTTCCCTCTTTTTGTTCTTGGATTTTTCACTGTTACTATATTGGATATGATGTGTCTCTGTGTTTGCATATATATATATATGCCCTGATTTATGTGGTAGTTCAGTCAAAAGAAAATTCACCATCAATTGAAGATCTTTACCATAGACTTACCATGAAAATGGGGCTATTGAGGACATTTTTCTTGTGTTATATATAAGTGGAATAACATTGTAATAACACAGAGCAGGCAGCGTGACATTTAGATATGATGTAAAACCTCTGTGTCCAGATACTGATGTGACTGACTGCCCAGATACTGGTGTGTTCATGGCCGTGTATAGAGATGTCCAGGTCCTTGATCTCTAGAGTGAGGCATTGCATTCTCTGTATGTATGTCAGAGCACAGCACATAAACAGAAGATGGGCTTAAGGGTGTAAATAAATGCATTAGAACCCCCTTTTAGATTCATCTGGGGGACAAGCATTTTATACATCAGATCAAGAAAAATCTTAACTGGGGGAGGTGTCAAAATGAAACAGAAAAATTATTACTGTGGTTATAAAAATAGTATATTCTGTCTAAATTTAAACCTAATGATGTTTTCTTCAGTCCATTTTATGTGTACATTTTTGTATTTATTGTATGTGACATGAAGGGGGGAAACCAGAAACCCCTGAAATGTAAACAGGTCAGAATGTCGCTGCACAAGACATTGGGCCCATTGCTCTGCAGGCATGATGTACAATGACCACTCATAAGATAGCTTACATCCAAGATGTGTGATCAGCCAATAACTGTGCTGAGTCATAAATGTGCTTATGTGTAAATGGTTTCTGCCACATGTTTTTTTGCAAATCACATGCATGCTAACTTTTGAGAGGTGATAGTACATTTTACCACAGTTCGCAAGTCGTTCTGACATCGATTTTATTCCACCGTGCATAATCGTGGCATTATTAGCCACTCAGAGTTGCAGAATATGGATTTCAAATTAAGGTTCCAAAAACAGTGTAGGGATCAAATTTTTATATCTCACATGCAGGAAAAACCTGAAATTGAGTAACCTTTTGTCAAGAAAAATTATATGCTATTTATAAGGGTTTTGTCTGGGACCACAAAAAAGAACCTGAAATGTGGGAAAATCTCAAATCAATAAACCTTAAACTGGGATTCATCTGTATGTACAAGAACATGCACACCAAAGAAATCTAAATCAAGGAATACTTAAGTTTGTATTCACAAGCATATATAAATAATGGTCCTTTGTTTGTAGTGTCACATATATGCACTCTTATTTACAGAGGTCATTCTGAGCAGTTTTTTGGGGACAGCTGTTGCTAATGTGTGAGAAACATGGTACAAATTGATGCTTTGGTACACATTGAGTTGTGATTAAACCATACTGAATACAAGTATATGTGTTCAGCTTTGGTGTTCATGTTCTTATTTGAAGGCTTTGAAGGTGTGAACATTAGGCCAAAAATTGAAGCAATTTCATTCAAAGCATTGACAAAATTGGCGTCCAGTAGTCAGGTTTGTCATATTTTTTCTGTGTAGTTGCCATACTTCTCAAAGTATTTGCACCAGTGGTCATTACATTTCCAGGGTTTTAACACAATAAACCATTTTTTGTTGATATTTCAGGCATTCTTGCACTGCAACTCTTCCTAACACTTCTTCAGTAGTAGTTTCATCATAGCTGATCATTTTGGTGTCCCAGATATGCTGATTGGCCTGCTGCTAAGTTCATCTCATGCTATACTCACGAGCCTTCGACAAAGCGCATTATCAACACTTAAATAAGTGCCACCTTGTGAATCTTTCCAACCACTTGAAAACTTTCTTCTTGCTCATACAGTCATTTCTTACTGGTCCATCATTCTTCCATAATTGGAAATGGTATGTAGTCAAACACAACTATGTCAATTAAGGTGTATTTAATGGCTATACTGGACAACTACATGTTTTGGCCTTTACTGGCCATCTTCAGGTTGTCTTCAAGAGAACTTAAGGTCCTACCATATACATTGTGCACGCACATGGTACAGAGATCTCTACATACGGGCCTTATTGCGTAATGTAATTTCTTTATGTGGCAGTATGCTCTGACTAGAGGCATGATAGGGTCTGGTGGATAGCGTCAAGTTTGAAGGAAATGGGTGTGCTGGTATTATGAAGAGGCTTGTTCCTCTTCCTTCCTCTTAATTGGGGTCATGTTGCGGGGAGGCCGAATGTCCTTGGTTGTACAGTCCCTTGAAGATGGCCAGTAAAGGCTGAAACATGTAGTTGTCTAGTATAGCCATTAAATACACCTTAATTGACATAGCTGTGTTTGACTACATACCCTTTCCAATTTTCACACAAAACAACGGGGATGACACACTTCCAAGATACTTCCATAAATCTGACAAATTTTCACACCACAACAATGGGATCACAAGCCCTGTGATAAATACAGCACATTGTTTAGATTATCATAACCCACTAGTTTCAGTACTCGGAGCGTGATTACAGCCATCTTGGCCGAATTGAGAAGTCTTATTATCATGTGTTCGCTCTCTTTTTTCAGTGCTGTGAACATACTGGCAAGGGAAGCTAAAATTCCATTTTTTACTTTTTATTATACGACTTTTACGTCACACAGTTGTAAATTTTTTGTTTCCAATCTATACCCAATGTACCAGAGTTTTATTAGTATGATTTTTTTTATGTGATAATATATTGAAATCAGAAGTTGAATAACTGTTATGTTCTCTTTTCCTTTTAACTGTATTGGTGTATGCATGGAGCCAACAAATTCATAAACCTCTGGAACAGACTGTTGCTCTGCATACTTATTTATGGTATTACAGAAGGTTAGTGTTAACAGAGACATTTCAGTGTCTTCCATCTCCAGTTTTCATTGTTATTTTCATTGTCTGCGTTACTTTTACAACGTGTGTTTTACATATACGAGAGACAAGAAATGACTGAACCATCATGGAAAATCATTGTAATATAGATGGCACTAAGTTGTCTGGCTGAGGATAACATCCATTGGCATCATTGTTGTGGAGATAAACCTTCAGTTTTGGATAGTTAGTACCCTAATGGTTTTCAATAAACACTTTTTACCTTCAAAATTTAAATGTTAATACATTTCCCGTCATGTGATCTAGTGAAGTACAGTGTGTATTAACTGGCCACTCTTTCATGTATCTTTTTTAATACGAAGTAGTTGGTCATTATATTTGCAGTACTTTCATGCCATCTATTGGCCAAACCACCAAAATGAAATTGCATAGTCTGCACAGTATGCTTAGTACTGTGTGCATTCAGAAATCTAGGAAAAAGCATACCCAATGTGTGCCTGCATCAGTGCTATTAATCCTTAGGACTAGGCGGTGTAGGAGGGACTGGGCAAACATGTTAATACCAAAACAAATCTTGTTTTCATTACAAGTAATTCCTGTTGTACTAAGTGTTTAAGTTTGTAAAAATGTGCTAGTCATAGTGTGAGCTGTGTTTCAAGGAATTTGAAATTATGTCAGTTAACTTGACTAAAGAACGAAATCTTCTGGAATGTTCGACTGGTAAATATAAGGGTTGTTTCACAAATAAGCGGACTGTATGCACCCATGTGTTTGATAAATAACGAACTGTATACAACGCACAGCATGGTGATCAGATTATTTGGCATACATCTCGTTGTTGAGACAGGCATCCCACAGTTTCATGAATAATAATTAACACTGCATTGCACATAACCCGATAATAAATACCATCTGCTTATCTATCAAACAACCCTTAAAGTAACTGATATTTCAAAGGCACTGTGAAATGTTGATAACTATTTTCTGGTTCACATGGCATCTCAAAAGACCTGAATGTTTAATAACTACTGTGAGAACCTCAAATCTAACTTGAGCTTTCAGGTAATAATGTGTAGGACACCTGGGGACATGGCACCAAAGGGTTAATCCCCACCTACAGTAATACTATGAAAAGTTTGCAGATAATTTCAGCACCAAGACCACAGTTCAGGTTTTTTAAAGTGTGTGTGAAAATTGTGAAATTTGTAGGTATATTATGTTTGTCTAAATGAGAATTAACACTAACATATTGTGAAAGGTTATGTGTGATGGAGAAAAGTAAATGGTGCCTTATAATGTTTTGTTTTATCCCCTTTGAGTGTTAACATGTGGGCCATTTTCAAACATCTAGGAAAGGGCACCGAAAATATGCATTGTAAAACCTCTTAAAACTGTCAGTGTAGTAGATCCATTAACATTACTTCAAAGGCAGTCCAGCATGCAGGCCATTGAGTGTGCATCCCTGCTTAAGAAAGCCATACTAACTTGATGTGAGTTAGTAAAGTGACTAGGCTGAGTGACCATAGTTTACTGCCCAAGATGGATTCAAATGCAGAAAGTTTGTCCTGTTAGATGAAGTGGGAATGTTTGGTTATGTCTTCATGTATTAAGCAGTGGCTGTAAATTCAGATTGCTTACAGATAACCATCTGTTGCCTCTTGAACTGTTAGAGTATCATCTTTAGCAGAACCCTTTGTTGCGTCTTGAGCTCTTACAGCATAAGTCTTCATTACTTGTTCATTACATTATCTTCAGATGGGTCTAAAATCAAAATTTTATTACTAAGAATTGATGAATTTCCTTTGCAATTCATTTAAGTTCAGCCCACATTCATTATCCTTCTTTTGATATTTAGTTGAACCAAACCGACTCAATCATTAAAGCAGGTGACAGAATCAGTTATCAGCTCCTGCTGGAGGTAAAGATATTTTTCTTCACCACCCAGGCCTCTCTTCAGTCGGTACTGAGCATAGATTAGCCATGACATGAATTTTGCCACCTATAAAGTTACAGGTTAGGTATGCTTCTTGGACCATTATGTAGATGCCTGCTATATTCTTTCATGTTCTAATGCTTTGGTACAGACATTTTTAATTGTACCATACTAAATTTAATAGAAAGAGAACTTTCTGCACATGAGGGGTGTATTCTCATCACTGAATAAAATGTATAAGTGTACCATCCCATTACATTTTGGAATGCATAACTACAGATAATAACAGTAATGAATATCATAACCTTAATTTAATATGTTCCATATTCCTTGCATTAATTAGATGTATCAAATTTGTTAAAAGACCAACAAATACACTTTGGTTTTATGAATGTAATTTTATTATATTGTGACCACCAACCTGTTTCAACCACTCATGTGGTCATCTTCAGGATGGTAAGTTCAAGAATACAAATTTGTGTTCCTGTACTTATCACACGTGATCTCGAAATATTGGTGGCCACTGTATAATAACATTACATTCATAAATATTGGTGGCCACTGTATAATAACATTACATTCATAAATATTGGTGGCCACTGTATAATAACATTACATTCATAAATATTGG